>Ga0256404_1002783_pt1 | contig 37513 bp, 29 predicted proteins | sample RumenRJG_01DNA_FD_185990 | JGI IMG/M metagenome (GOLD analysis project Ga0256404, IMG submission 185990) | Bovine rumen microbial communities from Lethbridge, Alberta, Canada - RJG_01 | ecosystem: Host-associated > Mammals > Digestive system > Stomach > Rumen | place: Canada: Alberta | collected...
CACTTATTAGATGAAATCTTACATCTTGCAAATCCCATAAAATATGTAGTTTTTTTGCGGCTTTAGCCGCAGTTAGGAATTATTCGGTGAATAATTCAGGATAATCATTTATGATCATTTACAATCTCAATAATTTCTTTAACTCTTACATCAAATGTATGTTGTTCCTGTATCTTTTTATGAGCATTCTTTGCAATTTCAATGCGTTCATTATCATTAGCCAGATAATAATCAATTTTATCCAGGAGATCCTTCCTGCTTTCATAATAAACAAAATCTTCCCCCGGAACAAAGTGGTATGCAAGATCATGCTGGAAGTTAGACATCAGGAAACCGCCGGAACCTAAAATATCATAAACCCGGAGAGGTATAGCGTGCTGTATGCTACGGAGGGTAATATTCAGGTTTATTTTGCTTAATTTAAATACCAGGGGCATTTCTGTAAAATAACTTGCGGGGCCCATGTTATATACACCTTTGGGTGAAAAAGAACTGTTCTGATTATAGGTGTATAATTTCAGAGGATGATGAGCTCCTATCATAGTCAGGAGCTCCTTCCGCTCAATTATGGTTATCTGTCTGTTTATTATGTAATTGGCATAAAGATATTCCAGCGTCTCTATACTGTCAGGATAGGGATAGATATTGCTGGCTTCCTGTATCTTTTCAGTAATTTCAGGAGTGAGACATTCTTCTACAAAATTCACTCCGTCAATCTGAAGCTGACTTTTGATTATTCCATCAATATAACCAAGGGTATAGGGATCAAGCTTTGGAGCAATCTCTTCGTAGTATTGTTTTCGTTCAGTATAAAGTGAACCTACAAAGGATATGTCAGCGGAATATTTTTTCCTGTCCGCTTTTGATGGAATAATGGAATCCAGCCTTTTAGTGGATGCTGCAAGAGGAAGATAACGTACATTTTTTATTCCACCTTCCATAAATTCCATGTATTGTTTAGAGTCGAACATCAATACAATATTACATGGGTTTTTCATGTTGTAATTGTACAGGAAGATTTCCGGATTATCATAGATCCAGGAAACATAAAGGATACCTTCTTTATTGCAAACCTTTGAAATGACAGGTAGAAAATTAAATGAAAAAACAAAATCCGGTCTATGTTTTCTCAGATCATTTAAAAATTGTTCTTCGAAATCAGGATCATTTCTTACCTTGTCATGGTCATACTTGTAGTCATACTTAATAAGCTCCAAAGGTTTGCCATTGGAATCTCTGTATGATTCAAATGCTTCAAGCATATCCATATTTGCAAAGAAAGTTGTAATATTCAGATGAAGGACTTTCATGATGATCTCCTTAAGTGAAATCTGTTAATCGTCTGAGTCAGACCTGAAAGTATTATTGGTGTGCGTATCATAGTTTTCACTTTTCATATAATCCTCCACAAAAATCTTTTTATCCCAATAACTCTTATCGGTATCACCTTCCGAGAAATCAACGAGAATTTTAATATATGCTTCCTTCAGATCTTGTGAAGAAAGAAATATTTTATCCGCATTAAGCACTGCCGGTGTTTTGACTAGATAGTTTAATGTATAAGCAGTTTTATTATCATGCATATGATAATCTTTAATATCGTACATTGGTACATATATGAGTTCATCTGTGTATTTTAATAGGTTAACGCTATAGAAAACATCATGCACCCGCATGGCAGGATTTATGTTATCGAAAGGATACTGGATATATATACGATTTGGATGCCGCTTAGAAATATCGTAGTCTTTTAAAGATGTTATAGGTATATCAAATCCTTCAGTATTAAAATGAGTACTAAGTATTTCTGTATTTATTGAGGTTTCATAATAGGGGATAGGCATTACAAAAACTTCTGTGTTGCTTTTTGAACTTTCTATATCCCAAAAATAGGTGAAGTAATTCCATTGTTTGGGACCAAGGGTTAAAAATACAACTTCTTCTTTATCGGATTCTTTATCAGACAAAGATTCAATCAAGCCGGATTTCAAAGAATCCAATTGTTCTTGAAATCCACCATATAAGCCGGGATTGGATTTGATAAGAGCTTCAATTTTTTCGATATTGCTTATCAGTTGTTTATCATGTGCTTCAATTTCTTCCTCAACTTGTTTTCGGAGGGTGAGTTTATCTTTACTCCATTGACACTCCCAAATGTTTTTTCCTAGGTTTTCGATTAGAATTCTTTCCTGTGGTGCATAACATGGGTATTCATGCAGGCCTCCATCCCTTTTGACTATCATGTAATCGCCATACTGAGCTTTTAATATCTCATCATAGGCAACAGGGACAGGAATAGTTGTACATTCAAAGGGTACGTGCATGATTTTTTTGCTGAACCTTTTGTCCCATACATAAGAATGAGATTCAATCCACCACGCCATAAAACATACCTGTGAAGCATCTTTTTCGTTTACCTCCATTAAAGCTTCTTCTGCATAACGATATAATTGTTTTACGACGGATTCATTAAAATCAATTTTTATACCCAGCAGGTTTTCGATGTCAGTTATGCATCCTGATAGCTCATCATCAACTTTTCCTCTTATATTAACAGTTTCTGCTGTGTCCATTAGTAGTTTGGCACGCTGTCTTCGTTCTTCCTCTTTGTCGGCATCCTCATACATATAGTCAATTACAAAAATGTCTATACCTGCAGAGTAAGGAAAGCCGTGATATTTTTCCAAAAAGTCCTTATCAAGGCAAATGCGGGTAGCATTAACTATACGAGAGTAAGCATGTATCCAGTCTTCCCTTGTACGCCAGCTTAACAGAGTATAGTTTTCCGGAAGCTCATGTACATGATCCAGCAGCTTATTATAATCATCTCTCATTAACGAAATATCCAGATCATCGTCCCAGGGTATATACCCTCCATGACGTATCGCACCTAACAAAGTCCCACTGTCACAGTAATATTTAATATTATATTTTTCACATAGCTCATCTATATCTTCAAGGATTTGAAGTTGTGCCGCCCATAAGCGTTTCATCATGCCGGTAATATAGAACCCTTCACGGACTTCGTCTTCAAAATAATCTTCAGGAAATATCATAATGATTAATAGCTTTCTTTTTCAGGGATATTTAATGCGTTTTTGGATATAGAGCATTAATAAACATTTTGTAAGTATCATTCTTCCGAATCAGACTTAAAGGCATTAACTGCGTTCAAAATGTTTTTAATTATCTGATTCCAGGTATAGTTCTCATATACTATGGCAGTACCTTTTAATATGACAAGCTTTGCCTTTAAGGAATCATTTAAAATATCATCAATGATTTCAGGAATCGAGTTTAGTTTATTCAGTTCATAATAGTATATGGAATCACGGTCTTTAAAATTTTCTTTTAAGTAGGTGCTGTAATCTGTTAAGGGGATGGAATGTCGCAGTAGTGTGTTGAAGACACGGTCGTGAGTGCCGTCTTTGTACCAGGGCATGACATTAAGATTGATCTTTGCATCCGCCATGATATCAAGGGATTCGGCAAAGGGGACTCGCTCTTTGATATGGTGAAAATGTGGATGATTATACTGAGGGTAGTTTTCCCATCCGCGACCCAAAACCCAGAGATCCCTGCCGGAATTAAGGACTGAATCTATAACCTTTTCTCTATAGTACATTCTGATATACCAGTCGGCTTCTTCTCCGGATTCCATGACAGACAGTCTTGTGAGATCGTCAGCATTATAATCTGCATAGGATAAAATCCTGTCGATGGCAGCAGGGAAAGAGAAAGAAGTATTCGCTTTCATAAAGTCCATTGTGTCAAACAGAATTTTCTGGACTGCACCTGAATACTTTTCTCGTATGGTTCTTTTATAACTTTCCGGTTTGTAGTAGGTGCCGGAAAACAGAATTTCGTATTTCTTATTTTCCCAGGAGGGTGGTTCTTTGTCAGGAACAGTGGCTCCATGAGGCAGGAAGTAGACATTGGGAATGGTATCGGAACAAAAGCGCTTGCACCAGGTAACATGCTCTATGTCACAGCAAAACCTGAGATAGGACTTAGGCAGAACTCTGTTATAGTCTCCGAACCTGAAGGGTGGATCCATAAATATTGAAACAACAGGAATGTTAAGCTCATTCCATAGCTTAACATAGGCGGGACCTGTCACTGGCATCTGATCATAGCCAATGGCGGCATCAACCGGTGTCTTCGTAAATTCGTAGAGGTCTCTAAGAGAATGTTCCGGTGTATTCTCGGCATCCCTAAGGTCTAGAATGAATGTTTCATGACCTAAATTATGCAGCTCTTTATTTATTTCATCCGTGAAGTAATTGAAGGATTCAATTCCTGAGTAAAACAATATGATTCTCATTTGTTACCTCGTGGTAAAATGTATAAGATTGGCTATAAACATAGTACTGTAATACACTATATATTATTCTATTCCTGCTTCCTTCAGAATCTGACCGACTCTTACATCGAAATTATGATCCTTCTTTATTTTCTCATAAGCACTTTCTGCGATGGCAGTTCGTTCATCCTCATGCATGAGATAGTAATCGACTTTATTTAATAGGTCATTTTGTGATTCGTAGAATACAAAATCCACACCGGGTTCAAAATATCTGAGGAAATCTTCCTGGAAATTGCTTAAGAGAAAACCTCCGCATCCCATGATATCAAAGCATCGTAATGGGATGCCTTTTTTGATGCTTCTGAGGCTTATATTCAGGTTTATATCAGTTCCTTTAAACACATAGGGCATGTCAAGGTAATATTTTATTATGCCGTGATTTTTGATTCCGGGCGCGGTAAAGGATGTGTCTTTGGTATAAAGATCTACAGGATGTCGTGCTGCTATGCTTTTAAGTAGTTCTGCGCGTTCAATACCTGTTATTCTACGGTTAATTACATAATCCGCGTATAAATAGCTTTTTGTCGAGACGCTTTCTTTATGTGGATCCAATGGAAGAGCGGCATACATCTTTTCAATGATCGTTTCTGTTAAAGAATCCTCTATAAAATTGTATCCATGTATCTGCATCTGGGATTTCATTAATCCCTCTAGAAAACCGTGCACGTAGGGGTCAAGCTTTGGAAGCATTCGTTCATAGAAATTATGTTCCTCTGTGTAAAGAGACCCCACGAAGGATACTTTTGATCTATACAGAGATTCGTTCTCTGAGTTTAGGGAATATGTATCTAGCCTATCTGTAGACGCTGCAAGTGGCATGTAATGCACCGTCTTAATCCCCTGGGATGCAAAGGTTTCATACATTTCGGAATCAAACAGGAAGACTTCATTGCAGCTGTTGGCAAGAGTATAGTGATAGAGAGCAATCTGAGGATTATCGTAAACCCAGGAAATATACTTAAGTCCGGCTTTCTGACATACCTTAGAAACTAGAGGATAGTAGTTGAAGGAAAATGCAAAATCCGGAGATTCTATTTCTATACCATGAAGCATATCGGATTCTTTTTCGGTATCATTCCATTTTCCATCGTTGGTGTATGTATATTTATATATTTCAGTTTTCTTTCCGTGAAGTCTGTACTTCAGTAATGAATCAATGAAATCATTGGCACAGAAGCTTTCAACGTCTATGTAAAATACTTTCATATACACCACCCCATATATCCATAATATTTAATGTCGTTAATATTTCAAGGATTTATAAGAGCAGATATAACAAAAAGCCTAAACTGTCAGCACTAAGTAAAACTGATTTGTCTCAAACTCCTTATTCATATAGTACGAATTTAGACTATATGAATCTAATACATGTTGTGTTAAGGTGTATAAATCAAAAAAGCGCTATTTATGATTGACCTACTTACATTGTGTATACATCTATAACATGATAATATGAAAGCAAAGGAAATATAATTGGAAAAGGTAATTGATACAGGAAAAAGCTTGGATTTAGCCGGTTTTCTTAGTGCTAATGAGCCGAAGACCAAATGGGCGGCAAAGGCTTCCGTTTTCACAAATCTTTTTAGTAAAGCGGAATATACATATCAGCTATACAAAGCTTTACATCCGGAGGATGATAAGACAACCATTGATGAAATAACGTTGATGACCATAGAGAGTCATATGTTGAACCAGCAGTACAATGATCTCGGTTTTATGGTTGGTGAAAGGCTTATAATATTGGCAGAAGCACAGAGCACCTGGAGCGAAAACATAGTTGTGCGCTGTCTGTTTTATGTGGTCCAGACGTGGTATAAGTATATAAAGAAAAAGGGATTTGATATATATGCTGAAGACAGAATAGTATTGCCAAAGCCTGAGCTCTATGTGATATATACCGGGACAGAGAAGAGGTATAAACCTGGAAAGCTTACATTAAAGGATTGTTTTTTCAAAGGAAAGGATATCAGTGTTGATTGTAAAGTAAAGATGCTTTATGACGGAGCTCAGGGTGATATCATCAACCAGTATGTCAGGTTCTGTCATATATTTAATGATCAGGTGAAGATTCACGGGCGGACAAGGAAAGCTGTGGACGAGACTATAAGGATCTGTCATAAAGAAGCGGTTCTTGAAGAGTATCTTGAGGGAGAAAGAGAGGAAATCATGGACATGATGTTGGCATTATTTGATGAAGAAACTTTGATGAAAAATCATGATGCATCTATTGAGAGAAAAAGCAGGAAAGAAGTTATGGATCTGATGAATTTTCTATGGGCAAATAATCGTGGAGATGATGCAATTAAAGCTTCTGAAGATGAGCACTTTCTTGAACAACTTCTTGAGAAATATCGGAGCAATAAGAAAACGATTGATGAATCAGATATATAAAAAAACAGAGTGGCAGGATCGTTGAAACCTGTCACTCATTTTTTATTGTAAATAAATATTACGTCGACACCGCCCACAGCGGTCCGCCGCCGTCATAAGCAGCCTTCAGCTCCTTCAGAATCTGTTCAAGAGACCAGGCTTTCTGGCAGTTGCCAAACTTGGCAGGATCTGCGATCATGACATTTCCGTCAGAAGTCAGCTGAGTGATGACCACAAAGTGACCGGCATCTGTAAGAGAACCCTTTCCCATAAGAGCTATAAGCACGTGTCCTGACTTCAGAAGCTCTGTTACATTTTCGGCAGTGCGATCCGTGACGGAAGTACAGTTCAGGCCATAATGCTCCAGAGCCTCGGGAATGAGACTGTGATAACTGCCTCCGTGAATGGCATAGAGCTTGTTTTCAACCGCCCAATCAGCAACTTCAACCGGAGTAATGGGAGTATCTGTTTTCGCAAAGCTGTTTACCAGCATGGAAACGGTTACCGGACCGCATCCATAGGCGCCCATACGGTCAACCCCTGCGATCCTGTAGTCCTTCCAATGGCTGTCACTCTGGCAGAAATAAAGCATTGAACCCAGCGCAGTGTCAAGAACGGAGTTGTAGTCATTGTACACATAATGAAGAGTCTCCGGCAGGAGCATCTCCATCAGGTTACCATTGGAATCCGCTGCGTAAATCTTTGGATTACCTTCAGCGCCGGAAGAGGAGAGATGTGACTGTATCTGTTCCTGAGCCGCCATATCAGCCCTTTTCTGTGCCATAAGTGCCTGTTTTGCGGCGTCATCGGCATCTATTAAGGTGGAATATTCCCTGTAGGTATCGTAAGGCATACGAACAGTTTTATCGACGGACTGAATAGAGGTTTTGCCCACATCCACAACATCCTGAGCTGTATAAGGGTGAACCATATATGCAGCGCTCATGGACAGAGTCAGGGCAGATAATGCTATCCCCGCCCGAAGGACTTGTCCAAGAAAGATCTCTTCCTCTGTGAGATTTGCTTTCAGGTTCTGGTTTTCAGCCTTCCGGGCATCTATATATTCACGGGTGGATCTGCGGAAATCCTTAAAACGTTCCCTGAGGGTTTTATGCGCACCTGAACCACCGGCAGCCGCGCTGCCGGCTACAAATGTTTCCTTACGGTCATAATTCAGACCGTCCCATGTATTTGTACTTTTGTTAGCGGTCTGTGTGCTCATTTTTCCCTGCCTGATTTATCTCACCTGGTTATACCAAGCTGTTTATAAATAAGTGAAGGAATGTTCAAAAGTGATGCCTGCTGACATACAGCACCGATTTTATAAGCTTCCATAGGCATACCGTAAACTACGCAGGATTCCTTATCCTGTCCTATGGTGAAGGCTCCGTTCTTTCTCATTCTGAGAAGACCCGCAGCACCATCGGCACCCATACCTGTAAGTATGACACCAAGGGCATTTTCACGAACATTCTGGGCTACAGAATTGAAAAGGACATCTACTGAAGGAGCATGTCCGTTGACTCTATCTTCCTGTGTAACACTGACTGAATAGCCGCTGCCCATTTTCTGAACTCTCATCTGATATCCGCCGGGAGCCAGAAGCATACGACCCTGTTTGATCTGATCGCCGTTTTTGGCCTCCAGAACCTCCATTTTGCAGATACGGTTCAGACGTTCAGCGTACATTGTGGTGAATCCCGCAGGCATATGCTGGGTAATGACTACACCGGGCATATCGGCCGGGAAGTTACGTACAACACTAAGAATGGCTTCCGTTCCGCCGGTAGATGCACCTATGGCGATTATCTTTTGTGCGGAAATTGCCGGTACCTTTAGATTGCCTGATGTTTCCTTCATAAGATTACTCTGTGACACAGTCATGGCTTTTCCCGGAACCGGCTGAGTCTGCTGGGGCATACGTACCTTTGAGAAGGATGCAATGTAGATCTTGCTTCTCAGTCTGTCCACAAAAGATACTGAGGCATTCTGGTCATTGAAATCCGGTTTATGTACATAATCAACTGCACCTGCAGCAAGAGCGTCGAATACACGGATATTAAGGGTCGATACGAGTATTACGGGCACCGGATACTTAGGCAGAAGCTCTTTCAGAAAATCTATACCGGACATACCGGGCATCTCTATATCAAGAGTAACGACGTCGGGATTGACTTCGGGTATTTTTTTTGCTGCATCGAAAGCATCAACCGCATGACCAACTATGGTGAAACGGTCATCCACAGCTATGTTGTTCATAAGAAAATTACGATACAGAGCGGAATCATCTACAACAAATACCTTTATCTTTTCCTTTAAAGCCATAAAACACAACCCCTTTATGTTGATTTGTTAATGATGTGCATGGGTTGATGACATTCTCAGCTCATGTAAAACATTAAGTTAATTCAAGTATATCACAAAAATATTTCTTTAGTTAAACCTTTTGGTAAATCGCAGGCATCAAATATTTGTAAGGACAATTTGCCTTATTGAGACCCTCGGAATGGCCTATAAAAAGGTAACCGTTGGGGTCTGTATAATCGTAAAAACGCTTAACCAGAGCATCCTTTGTGGGCTGGTCGAAATAGATCATAACGTTACGGCAGAAGATGAGATCAAAGGTGTGTTTCCATTTTATGGGATTCATCAGGTTAAAGGTCCTGAAGACAACATTATTCTTTATAACAGGAGCGATGGTGTAGTTCCCGTCCTGCTGTTTTACAAAATACTTTTTCTGCCATGCGGGAGGAAGCTTTGATAAACTGTCCTCACCATAGGTCGGGTTCATAGCTGAGTTAAGTATATTCTGGGAAATGTCACTGGCCAGGATACGGAGATCCCATTTTGAAGCTTCAGGACCAAAAAACTCCAGAAGATACATCATGATGGTATAAGGCTCTTCTCCGGAGGAGCAGCCTGCACTCCATATATACACTGTTTTGTCCATTGCGTGCTTTTTCTTTATTTCCGGAAGAATAGTATTCCACAGAAAATCAAAATGTTCTTTTTCGCGCAGGAAATAGGTGTAATTGGTGGTCAACTTGTTAAGCATGGAGACAGTCGATTCCTGATCCCTGCCGCTTAATATAAGCTCCACAAAATCATGGAAGCTTTCATAACCATCCGCGGTGAGCGTGTTGGAAAGACGGCTCACGATGAGCTGCTTTTTCTTGCTTAGATCGATGCCGTAGTTTGTTTGTATGTACTTGTATAGACGGTTAAAATCTTCATCTGTTAATGTGACCATTATGAGTTCCTCTTTATATGGCAAAAAGCTATCCGGTTTTGCCCGGATAGCTGCCGATTTTTACTATAAGACATTAGCATTGATAAGTGCATCGCAGTCAAATGACATTGCAACGGTGCCGTCATCCATGTTGAGCATTCCGTTGAGAAGCTTCTTCTGACGCTTCATAGGAATAGGCTTAACGGTGTCAAGGTCGATATCAACTACCTGCCGCACATTGTCAACAACAATTCCGATAGGTACATTTTCGATATTTAAAATAATGATACAGGTTTTACTTGTATACTCAGTAGCTCCGAGTCCCATAAGAAGACGAATGTCTACGACTGCAAGTACGGAACCTCTCAGATTGATGATTCCCTTTACATATTCAGGAACAAGCGGGAGAGTGGTTATGTACTGGTCTGTGATGATCTCTGTAACATAATCCGTGCTCATATACATGATCAAGTCGCCTGATTCAAAAGTAAGGCAACGCTGTAAGTTCTTGGGATCGTCTACTTTCACTTCTTCGGTAGTAGCTGCCTGTGTATTCATTTCTTCTGACATGTATACTCCTCCTCTCAGTTATTTTCGATGGCTGCATTGTATACGCCAAGTACGTCAAGAATGATACTGATGGTGCCATCACCGAGAATCGTACATCCGCTTATGCCTCGTGACTTCAGATCAAAGATAGAAACGAACTGAGGAAGCGGCTTAACAACTACCTGCTGTTCACCTATAAGCTCATCTGCGTACAGGCAGCAGCTCTTGTCACCGTATTCAACCCAGACCATGATGCCTTCGGTCATATCGTCGTCATGCTTTCCTTTAATGTTATAGAACTCATTGAGCTTAACGATAGGATAGAATTCTCCGTCACGGTCAATCATTTCATTTCCGTTTTCGTCTCGAATGATCTCGGCATTATCGATCTTGAAGGAAGATCTGATGTTGGCGATAGGGATAGTGAATGTTGTATCACCTACAGCAACCTTCATACCATCAACAATTGAAAGTGTGAGAGGAATCTTCATGGTCATGGTGGTTCCCTTGCCCAGGTCTGAGTCGATACTCAGTGTACCACCTACGGACTCAAGATTCTTTTTAACTACGTCCATACCAACGCCTCGGCCCGAATACTCGGTAACCTGCTTGTTGGTTGAGAAGCCCGGCAGCATGATGAGACCGAGAGCTTCCTTCTTGGAATACTGATCCTTCGGCTTTGTAAGGATACCGCGTTCTTCACCCTTCTGAAGAAGCTTGTCGGGATCCATACCATAACCGTCATCCTTAACTTCTATAACGACCTCGCTGGAAGTGTGTGTTGCTGAAAGGATAAGCTCACCCTGAGGATCCTTTCCTGCAGCTATACGTTCCTGAGCGGTTTCTTCTATACCATGATCCATGGAGTTACGCACGATGTGCATGATAGGATCCTGGATTGCATCAACGATGGTCTTGTCAACTTCTGTATCTTCACCGATAACAGTAAGACGTACATCCTTATTGAGCTTGGTCTTCATATCTCTTACGATACGGCTCATCTTCTGGAAAACACCGGAGATGGATACCATTCGGAGAGACATTGAGATGTCCTGAAGATCGTCTGTTAACTTACGAAGCTGTCTTGCAGACTTCAGGAAGCTGTCCATTTCTTCCTGAGGAAGCTGATTGAGAACAGGAGATGAGGTTACCATTGATTCTGTGATAACGATCTCACCCACAAGGTCGTTAAGTGCATCCAGCTTCTGGAGGTTAACGCTGATAAGACTGGACTTAACAGGTGCGTTGCTCTTTGCTGCAGGCTTCTTATCGGCTGCAGGTGCGGGAGCCGGTGCCTTGGCAGGCTGTGGAGCTGCCGCTGCTGCAGGTGCCTCTGCTGCGGGAGCCGGTGCAGGTTCGGGAGCCGCTGCGGGAGCAGGCTCAGGCTTATCTTCCGGCTTAGGAGCATCAAGAGTCTCACAGCTCTTGATATACGACTGGGTCTTCAGACCTTCCTCTGCCATATTTGCTGTATCCAATGAATCAAACGCGAGATAGAAGCCGTCCTCTATGATAACCTTTGCACTGTCAGGATTCTGATCCATATCTGCAGGATAGAAACGGAAATCAATTCCGTTTTCCTTCAATGCATTTACTATCATAAATGCACGGAGATTCTCCATTCCGATTCCGTCTTCAAGGAATATATGGATAAATACCTGTGCACTTGGATCGTCCGGAAGATTGGATGATCCTGCAGCTGCAGGAGCCGCTGAATCACCGCCTGAAGCGGCAGCAGCACCTTCGGCACCGGCTTCTCCGTCCTTCAGTTTCTGAAGGTAGGCCTCGATAGCAGACTGGAATTCGGTTATATCCGGATCGACTTCCTCACCAGCTTCAACCTTACCGACCTCACCACGGAGATAATCTTCTGATTTGAACATCAGATCAAAGAGGCCCTTTTTCTGATCTTCATTAAGGAACTCAATGCCCTTATCTCGGATGAAGAAGAAAAGGTCTTCGATACGATGGGCGATTACGGAGATAGGAGTTAACTCCATCATCGCACTTGAACCCTTGATCGTGTGCATGATACGGAAAATCTCGTTTACATTGTCTGTGGAGAATTCACCGACTTTCTCGGCTTCCATTAGGATCTCGTCCAGACGGTCAAGAAGACCATTAGTCTCAAAGAGATAAGTATCAAGCATTCCTTCCATTTCTGCATTCATATGATTCTGTACCACCTTTAATTAAACAATTTCAACACTAGTAGCTATTTCGTCAAAACATTTTTAAAAAATAAGAGTAATCTTACGAAAAAATGATAATACAAAAATATTTTTCTAAAATTACGGTTATTTTTATTTTCTGTGTAATGCGGACCCTCCGGTAAACTGCATCAGAATGTGGCCACTGATTCCTTTAAACGGCTGAAGTCGTTATTCAGAGACTGGACCATAAGCTGATACTCATAAGTTGTCCTTACAAGTTCTACCTGTTCCTGGTCCATATCTACGTTGTTGCCGTCAAGCCTTGTGGACTCATTTGTTGTTGTATGAACAGTAGCTCTTGAACTGTCGATGGCCCTCTCGACTTCTTTTGCTGTTGCCGACTGAAACTGGGCAGCTCTGATTTTTCTTCCCATAACATTCTCGAAAGTAACAAACTTGGATTTATATCCCGGAGTATCAACGTTCGCGATATTGTTCAGGGTGATGTTCTGTCTGCCCCACAGAAAATCCAGCGTGCGTTCCGTCAGATTGATTCCGTTTCCATATAGATTAAGCATAATGACTCCTTATCGACGATCCTTCGTTCGATTGGATTCAGATCCTTCTGAATAATTGATCGATCGGTTATTTGTCCAAAATGCTCTGATGGCTATCATCAGACATCCTTAATAGTCTTTCGACGAAGAAATGAGCATATATAAGGGAAATAGTGTTATTTTTTCCAAGTCTGCGCATATTTCTTTGACTATAATAAGGAAGAAATTTTCCAAACTCTTTGAAAAATAAATAAATCGCTTATAAATCCTTATAATGATCGGCCAAACAGCCGATAACAAGGTTATGTAACAGGTACGCAGTTTTAACATGGAGTGAGGCGTAGTAGATATGAAATTTAATAAAAGATCTGGAAATGCAGGGATGAAGGATTTACAGCTCAGCCAGAGATTGTCTTTGGTTGTAGGTGTGGCTATTTTTGTATGTCTTGTGGTACTTACGATTTTTGTAACTGTTATTTCCCGTAAGACTATTGATAAATTTGCATCGGATTCCCTTATAGAGCATTCCGTATCAAGTGCCGATAAAGTAGACGCCATATTGGTAAGAACCAATGAAATCTATCATAGCCTGAAGAGCGCAATTGATATCATTAACCAAAAGGAAGATGACATTAACGGAGCCTTCACTACAGGCTGGACTTCAGAGGTTAAATCCGGTATTGAAACAGCCAGCGGAAAAGGACTTAATCTTATAAGCCGTGTTACGGGAACTCCCATTTCACCAAGCCGTTTTGAAGCTGAAACCATCATAGTTCATGAGCTGTTTGAAGCAGTCAGGGATAACGACCAGGTATATGGAGTAGGTTTCCTGCTTGAGCCGGGAGCATTTTCCAAGGATATTCCGCAGTATGCACCATATGTTAATAAGGATGATGCAGAGCAGAATCTTGTAGAAAACCTGGAATATGATGAATATTCGGAAGAAGATTATTATACAAGAGCTTTCTCGGAAGGACATAACGGATTCTCAGATGCTTACGTAGAAGACGGCACCAATATGATCACCGGCTTTTATCCTATAAAGGATAGTACGGATACTATTGTGGGTGCTGTTATCATTGATATCTATTCAGACATATTCAGTGTTGTGGATGTTGATAATGATTCATTCCCTTCACTTTACAGCAACATAATTAATGAAAACGAGAATATTCTCTATTCTTCACATACAGATGTTATCGGAAAGAATTTTAAGGATACTGTGTCTGAAGATGCCTACAACAAGATCAAGGCAAATTTTGAAAATAAAACCACTTTCGAAGTTGTGACTTCATCTTCCTCAGGGAAGGTTAATCGTTTTTATGCACCTCTCAACATGGGAAAGAGGACCTGGTGGGTGCAGACAGCGGTTCCTACAAGAGAGTTTAATGCTACGGCTAACGGAATCAGAAATACTATCATTATTGCAACTATAATCATAGTTTTGATCCTTTTTGGCCTTGTTTATTCCATGGTCAAGAAGAATCTGGCACCTCTTTCAAAGATTTCATCTGCAGCAGCGGAAGTATCTCAGGGTAATTTTGATATCGATCTTAAATATGACAAAAACGATGAAATCGGAGTTGCATTCAATGGCCTCCGGGGAATCATTAACAGAATACAGAATATCATTACAGATCTTTCAAAGAAACTGGGAGAGATAAGCAGCGGTAATTTCCAGGTAGATCTTATAGATGCTGATAATAATTATGTTGGAGCATATGCACCGCTTCTTGGCTCCATGCAGTCCATAACTGAAAACCTTAATCAGACTTTACTTGATATCAGAGAGTCTTCAGATCAGGTATCAAGCGGAGCAGAGCAGGTTTCTGACGGCGCTCAGGCATTGGCACAGGGTTCCACCGAGCAGGCATCATCTGTTCAGGAGCTTTCCGCAACCATGAATGAGATTTCAAACAAGGTTAAGGTTACAGCATCAAAGGCAAAGGAGGCTTCCGAGCTTGGTGCCGCTGCCGGACAGGCCATGAAGCTTTCAAACGATAAGATGACGGAAATGTCATCGGCCATGGACGATATCATTGATAAGTCAAATGAAATCAGCAAGATCATCAAGACAATTGATGACATCGCTTTCCAGACCAATATCCTTTCTCTTAATGCAGCAATTGAGGCCGCAAGAGCGGGTGCCGCAGGAAAAGGTTTCGCTGTGGTTGCAGATGAAGTAGGAAACCTTGCAAAGAAATCACAGGAAGCAGCACAGAATACAGCTACACTTATTGAACAGACAATTGAAGCTGTACAGCGAGGCGGACAGATTTCTGAAGAAACGGTTTCTGCAATCGGAACTGTTACTGAGAAATCAATTCTTATCACAAATCTTGTTGATGAGATTTCCAATGCTTCCGATGAGCAGGCAAAGGGCGTTGCCCAGATCACTGAGGGCATCGATCAGATAGCTTCGGTAGTTCAGACCAACTCTGCTACGGCTGAGCAGTCGGCAGCAGCGGCAGAAGAGCTTTCCGGTCAGGCAAATGTTATGAACGGACTGGTTGGCAGATTCAGTTTGAAGGGTGGTTCATCAAGCTATAGAAGTAACAACAGGAAAACAGACTATATACCTCCTGTAATGACGGATGATAACACGGGCAGTACAGCAGCTAAAGCAGCTCCGAAGAAGGCTGAGAGTAAGCCTGTAGTTAAGCCACAGACAACGGCACAGGCTAAACCTAAGCCGGCAGCTGCTCCGAAACCGACAGCATCTGCTCCCAAACCTACAGCAGCGGCTGCGACCGCAACTGTTAAGAAGGCAGAGCCCAAACCTGCAGCATCTGTTCCTGTGAAGTCTCCGACTCCGGCCCCTGTAAAGACGGAGGAGCCTAAGAAGACTGAGACCGCACCGGTAACTGCGAAACCTGCAGCTGTGCCTGTTAAAAAGGCAGAGCCTAAACCTGCAGCAGCACCTGCAAAGAAACCGGATGCGCCAAAACCTAAGGCACCGGCTCCTAAGCCAAAGAAGGAGATTCCATATATTCCGCCAAGTCAAAGTGATGGATTCATCCCTTCCGAGTTTGATGGAATGGATCTCACCAATGTTGATCCTGCGTCAGTATCATTTAAGTCTTATGCTTCACCTAATGGGGCAGACAAGTATTGATTTGGGACAAAAACAAAGTGTATGAAGTAGGACTCTACTTTATATAAACATCCCCAATGTAAGGGCAGTCGCCAGAACGTTCCCCTAAAGCGTGGCGGCTGTCCTTTTTGTATCATTGTGAAATGGTACAGAAAATGCAGGGGATTGGTGACGAGTCAAGGTTTTGAAATGGGACAGAAAATGGAATGGATGCGAGGCGGCCCACGTGGTTGAAATGGGCCAGAAAATGTAGGGGACGTGCGACGGCCCACGAGATTGAAAGTACAGCCGGCTTGGCATGTTCGTCCCAGATGCACTGACGTGCGTCTGTGCCGTACATGCCAAACCGGCTGTTCTTTCAACTCGCAAGCCTAGCCGCCCATCCCCTGCATTTTCTTCACGTATTGAATCATGCCACACATCCCTTCCATTTTCTTCACATATTGAATCATGTCGTACATCTCCTGCATTTTCTTTACGTTATTAAAAGCGGTACGAACATGATACATGGGGGACATCCTAAAATGGGGGAAGGTTATGGCAAGGGGGAAGTAAAAAAGACCGTCCAACCGGAAATGGTTGGACAGTCTTTGAATTATTATTCTTCGGCTTCAGCTTTTTTCTTTTTCTTTTTTCCAAAGGGGAGTTTGATTTTTGGAAGTTTGATTTTCGGGAGTTTGAGGCCTTTCTTTTTTTTCTTGCCTCCTTCTTCGCCTTCGGCTGCGGGGGCTTCGCCGGCAGCGGCAGCGGCTTCGGCTTTTGCTTTCTTCTTTTTCTTGAGGGTTTTGAGTAGGATAAGGATTCCTGCTGTGAGACCTTCAAGGAATATGACTGTGAAGAAACCTATAAAGAAAGATAGTATGTTGAAGCCTCCTGATTTCTTCTCTTCTGTTGCTTCTTCGGTGCTTTCCGATTCGGATTCATCTATAATGATGTTTCCGGCCTCGTCGGTGTTCATGGTGACGTCTATAACGGGACTGCCGTCTTCGTTTGTTTCACCTACAACAGCGGAAACCTCACCGGTATCTTCATTATATTTATTGCCTCCGGAATCGTTTGCATTGCTTTCTTCGGCCTCTTTAAGTTCTTCCGGTGTAATGGCATTGAAGGTTACAGGTGAACCTTTACCGTCGACCTTTACGAAGCCTTCTCCCCAGTTGCCGTTAAATTTATCCCGGACCATTTCTGCTGCAGTTTTTGCCTGTATATGAGAGAGGTCCTCGAGTTTTACATAGCCCTCCTTAAGATCTGCATAGACGGTATAACCCCATAGTACCCCGTCAGGATCTCTTGCATTCTCAATGATGTGAAGAACTGTATTCTGGGGGATAGGGATGTTAATGCTGTAAGCACTGTCAACTGATGGTTCCTGATAGAATTTTGCGCCCTCAGGGTTAGTTACTATAGCAAAGTAACTTAGATCAGGTGCCGTTGTTTCAGGCTCTGTGGTGGTCTCTATTGGGTCACCATTTTCATCGGTTTCTACTTCTTCAGTAACCTCTTCTCCTTCTGCACCCTCTTCGGAGACAGCAGCCTCTTCGGTTGATTCTTCAGCTCCGTAACTATATATAGGATATGAGACAATAGTCGTCGCTATGCTAAGGAGCAATAGCGACGTTAAAAGTTTTTTCTTCATGTTTTTTATGCGTTATCATCTTTATCAAGAGAAAGAGTAGAAACAACGTCTCTTATCTGATTGACAACACGTTCGATCTTGTCATTGGCTTCGGAACTTGCATCAGAGAGCTTCTTTACTTCTTCGGCAACAACGGCAAAACCACGACCTGCCTGTCCTACTCGAGCAGCTTCGATACTTGCATTGATGGCAACTATCTTCTGGCGTTTCTGGATACCCTTAAGGGTATTTGTGCTGGAAATAACTTTCTTTACCAGACCGTTAGTTTCTTTGATGCCATCGGAAAGACGTGACAGAACCTTATCATTGGCATAAACGTAATACTGGTTTGAAATATAGCCGTTTAAAAGGCTGTCGATCAAAGGCATAACCACAGAATAGTCAGCATCGGACTCATCGGGATTTGTTACGGTTACAGTGCCTATAACTTCGTCACGGATCTTCAGTTCAACGGATGCGTGGCGTGTAAAGGCTGATTCAGAGTTTTCATCTTCATTCTCTGAAAAACCGGGATCGGCGGCATCCTGTGAAGAATCCATGGAGGTTGCGATAACATTGCCCTCGGTATCGGTGATATCAACTTTAAGTCCTGTAAGCTTTGACCAGTTTCTTGTTATGGATGAAAGCTCCTGCATGTTGCAAAAATCATTTATTTTCATGTTCACGTCTCCTTGATTGATTTTCAAAATCATTGCTATATTTTTAGTCGACGGTTTAGTTTTATTTAATAAGGCTATATGCGAGGAATTTCAATATATTTTGAGGCTTTGTTCACCGTCTGAACCGTTACTTTGGCCCGGAAAAGATTTTCTGTTCCGGGGTTTTACAATATTCAAAATGTCGGAATTATGATAAAATATAATATTATTGAAATATTTAATAGTGTATAGGTAGTTTTAATTTCATTCATTTCCTGCAATTTAAGAAGACATGACAAGCAATTTAGAAATTTCCATTGATAAACTTAAGCCCGGGATGGTTATAGGTAAGTCCATAGAGGACAGACTGGGACGTATTCTCATTGAGCCCGGAACAGTTGTTACTCCATATGCAATTGATGAGCTCAGGAAGGGCGGGGTTCAGTATGTCACCATAAAATCAGGGCAGGCCAATAAGAGTCCGAATAAATTATCAACGGCTGCCGAGTATATGGTGAAGGAACTGAGAAAATCCGATCCTCCCACAGTTGTGCTTGAAGCTTCAGTAAGGAAACGTATTTCCGAGGGGATTGAACTTATATACCAGAATCCGGATCCCCACAAAACTGCAGCAGCTGCAACAAGCATCACCAGTGATCTTTTGGATGCCATAGAAAAGAATAATGCTGTGGCCCTGAACATTAACGCGCTCAAATGCAGTGACGAGTATACCTTTAAGCATAGTGTGGATGTGGCATCTATAAGTATGGTTCTGGCCAAGGAACAGGGAAAGAGTAAAACGGAAATTTTCCAGATAGGAATGGCAGGACTTTTACATGATATAGGAAAGACTATGGTTCCTCCGGAAATTCTTAACAAGCCTGCAAAGCTTACCTCCGAAGAATTTGAAGTTATGAAAAAACACAGCACCTTCAGTTATCAGCTGGTGGCTGATAATGATGAGATCCCAATGGATGTTAAGATAGCCATGCTTCAGCATCACGAGAAGATCGATGGAAGCGGTTATCCCTACGGCGCAACAGCTGATCATATACATCAATATGCAAAGCTTCTGACTGTGGCCGATATCTTTGATGCACTTGTGACAGAGAGGCCTTATAAAAAAGGAAAATCACCCAGAGAGGCTGTAGAGATGCTCATGGCCATGACAAACGAGCTGGATATGGATGCATTGAACAGCTTCATGCAGATGATGATCCTTTATCCTGTGGATTCCAACGTTCAGCTCAGTAACGGTGAAACAGCGAGAGTTGTTCAGCGAAACCCTCAATTCCTTCTGAGACCGGTAGTAGTCGGGGTTGAGAGTGGTAATGTCTATGACCTTAAGTCTTTGAAATGTGCCGGAATTGTAATCTTATAATTTTGTAAGGTTACAAGGATATTGGCTTAACGTTTTGTAAGCTTATTTCAAGGTTCGCTTAATTGTAAAAAAAAATTCCGAATGATAAAATAGACACGTATTTTAAGAAGTACGTGTCTATTTTTTCACGTTCTTAAACTCCGGAATTGTCCGGGCAGTAATATTTCTAAATGGAGTGAGCTGCTTCACTTCAATTTTTAAGGGGGATTTAAAAATGGCAGACAATAAGCACGCAAGAACCGGGCTTTGGCTCGGCGGTCAGCCTGCATGGCTGGCTATCATCTGTATCATTCTGGTACTTGCTCCTATGTACATTACAAAGGGCAGCGGTGATGATGTAAAGATGATCGCAGCAACAACCATGACTTCAGTACTTGGTATTTGCTTCGGTCTCGCAGTTATTTTCAATGAGCTCGGTGAGAGAATTCCTATCTGGAACACTTATATCGGTGGTGGTCTTCTCCTCACATTCTTCGGTGTTGCTATCCTTAAGCAGTTCGGACTTATTCCTGAGGCAGGACTTGATGCTATCAACTCATTTATCTCTGACGATGCAAACTTCCTTGAGCTCTTCATCGTTATGCTGATCTGTGGATCGGTGCTTTCTCTTGAGAGAGATATCCTTCTGAAGTCCTTTGCAGGTTATATCCCTGCTATCCTTGGCGGACTTCTTGCAGCATCTATCCTTGGCGGAATCACAGGCGCTATCTTCGGTATCCCATTCAGCGATACACTTATCAAGTACACACTTCCTATCATGGGTGGTGGTAATGGTGCCGGCGCTGTTCCTCTTTCTCAGATCTATGAGCAGGTAACAGGCGATGCAGCAGCTAACTACTATTCATTTGCTATCATCGTTCTTACAATTGCAAACATCTTCTGTATCATTGCATCAGCAGGTCTCAATGCTCTCGGTGAGAAGGTTCCTTCTCTTACCGGTGATAAGAAGACTCTTATCCGTGGAGCTGAGAATCTTGTTAAGGATGATGAGAAGGTTTCTACAGACAATACTGACCTTGCAGGCGCACTTCTTCTTGCATTCGCTTGTTTCGCAGTTGGTGAGCTTATGGCAGGTAAGTTCCTTCCTAAGATCGCAGGTGCTGCTATCCACAAGTATGCATACATGATCATCTTCGTAGTTATCCTTGCCGCAACAGGTAAGATTCCTGCAAGAGTACGTGCAGGTGCAAAGAGACTCCAGAGCTTCTTCTCAGGACAGCTCGGAATCATCATCATGGTAGGTATGGGTGCAGACTTCAACCTTGCAGAGCTTTTCAATGCTATCTCACCTTCAAACATCATTATGGCACTTATGATCGTTATCGGTGCTATCATCGGATCAGGTATTGTTGGTTACCTTGTAGGTTTCTATCCTATCGATACAGCCATCACAGCAGGTCTTTGCATGGCTAACAGAGGTGGAAACGGTGACCTTGCTTGTCTCGGTGCTGCAGATCGTATGGATCTCATCGCTTACTCACAGCTTTCATCACGTCTCGGTGGTGGAATCGTTCTTATCATTGCATCTTTCGTATTCTCATTCATGCTTTAATATTTAAAGCCCGAAAGAAATCGGATGACAATTTTAAAAAATCAAAACCATTAAAGCAGCTGGTTTTGAATCATGGAGACGCTCCTTCGGGGGCGTCTTTTCTTAATGATGCATAAGGCAGAAATGACAGTGCCTGCATCGACAACGGGCTTTGCCTTACTCTTTTCTTAATGATGCATAAGGCAAAATATGACAGTACCTGTGACGACAGTGGACTTTGCCTGCGTCTTTCCTTAATGATATATAAGGTGAAATAATATGCTTCCTGTGCTATAATTCATAGCATTGTGAAATCAAATGATCGGGGGATGACAGATGATAGTTTACTACAAGAAACTGGCAAATCTTCTTATGGCTGCGGGTGCTGCTCTCGGGGCAATGCTTGGACTTATACATTATCGTGGAAATATACTTACCAATGAAAGTAAGGTTGCCATATTTATATTTGCTCTTTTTATCTTTTCAGGAATCATAGTATTCAGATTCATTGCAGCCATTGTCTGCAGCAATAAGTTAAAGGCTATTCAGAGCAGACTTTATGTTGATGCAGATCCAAAGGGCTTTCTGGAAGAGTTTGAAGCTGTAAATGCAAAGGTTCCTAAGAATCTTGCGGAGTATGCAAACGGACAGAACTGGATATCTTATGCCAAAGAGGCTCTCGGAGATTATGAGGGGGCCTGGAATGCCATTAAGGATCTCAAACCCAATGAACTTAAAATACATGCCCTCACTACTTCGGCCCTTATAGTTAATCAGAAAGCGAACCTTCGGATCCTGATGAGAGATTTGGAAGCAGCCGGGGACCAGATTGATGACCTCAGACATCTTAAGGAACTGGCACAAAACAGAGCCAGGATGCTTTATTCAAATCTTGAACAACAGATAAGGGTTCAGGAAAACAGAATCGCTGCTGCAAGGGGTAAAGAGGATACAGATATAAAGTACCTTGAGGAAGAGATCCAGTTTGCATCAAATCCTATTTACAAAAAGGAGATGCAGGTTGAAGCTGCGGAATTCTATCTCAGAAGATCCGGTGAAGATAAAGAGCATTTCGAAAAGGCCATGAAGCTTCTTAAAGAGGTTGTAGAGGACAGAAAAGGTCTTTATACCGAGAAGCGCGCCGATGAACTTATGAAGAACCCTGAAAGCGTTTATCGCTTCATAGAAGAGCCGGACACTCCGGCAGATCATGGAGCTCCGGATGCTGCCACGGCCGGAGCTGACGTTGCATCTGAAGCCTCAGAAGAGCAGTCTTGACAATAGCATTGATATTTTCTTACAAACTCCTGCAGATTCATTTGTGGGAGTTTTTTTATGGTAAAATTTGGAAATAATGGAGGTGAATATGAAAAAGAATATCAATAAGACAATTATGTCTATTCTTATAGCTATGTCTCTTGCTATGTCAGGAACAAGTACAGTTGCCATGGCTGAAACAGGCCCTGCAAGAGGTGCAGAGCCGTTGGATACGGGGATAGGCACCGGGGGACCAAGCGTGCCGGGATCCTCGGCATCAGGTACATCAGCGGCAGGTGCAACAGCCTCAGGCAGCTCTGCTGCAACAGCCAATGCCACAGCAAATGCATCATTAATAGCATCCAGCCCTTTCAATACCAATGTCTATGGCTCCCCTGTCAATGGTTACTACTGTGATGGTGTTACAACCTATACCTATGAAAATCTTGAGTCAGATATATCGGCTCTTGTTTCGGAGTTTGGAAGTGTGGTAAAGTCTTCTGTACTGGGAGTCAGTGCCGATAACAGAAATATTTACGAGCTGACTGTGGGAGAACCATCTGCGGAGAATCAGATATTACTGACAGCTACCATGCATGGAAGAGAGTACATCACAACTCAGCTCGTTATGCGTCAGATTCATGATATGCTTTCCATGGCTGAAAACGGCGGAGGATTTAAAGGTCAGGGCGTGGCCTCCCTTCTTCAGACCACCTGCATTCATGTGATTCCGATGGTCAATCCGGATGGTGCTGTCCTTAGCCAGTTTGGAGCTTCAAAGGTAAAGAGCCAGACGATCCTCGGCAATCTCAAAGCCATGATCCAGCACGATCAGCAAAGGGAAAACTATACAGGAGACACAGACTGGTACTATCGCAGATGGAAGAACAATGCTAACGGCGTAGACATTAACAGAAATTTCTCCATAGGCTGGAAGGAGCTTGACGATTCAAGATATTACCCTTCATATGAGTACTATAAGGGGCCGTCAGCGGAGTCTGAGGCAGAGACTCAGGCACTTATAAAGGTTTTGAATGAGGCTTCTTTTGATGAGGTTATCAACTATCATGCGCAGGGAAGCGTAGTTTACTGGTCCTTTGGAGGAGCTCCCGAGGGAGTAGAGGCAAGAAGCAAACAGCTTGCGGAGCTTGTGAAGCAGGACACAGGATATATCCTGGGAGCGGCTTCCACAAACAAAAACAGCGTAGGCTCCGGCTCATATAAAGAGTATCTTGCCTTAAAGGGTATCCCTTCGGTTACCATAGAAGTGGGAATCGGTTCATGCCCGCTGCCGGACACAGACATTGACGGCATCTGGCAGAGAAATTCTGAGGTTTTAAAGGATCTGGTTTACGAGATAAACCATAGATAAACCGGTGAAAAAATATGTCATCACCGGTTGAACCGCCGGCTGAAACAGGCGAAGTGGAGATTGAGATGATATTTGATGTTAAGAAGGATCTTAAAAGACTGATCGTGGTATTGATAGCATCGATTCTGATGGCGGTAAACATTAAAACCTTTGTGCGTACAGGAGGACTGTATCCGGGAGGAGTTACCGGACTTACAGTGCTTATTCAGAGAGTTTGCCAGCTGTATTTCCATTTTGAAATTCCGTATTCTGTTGTGAATATCGCTCTGAACTTTATTCCTGTATATATAGGCTTCAAGTTTATCGGGAAAAAGTTCACTATCTATTCCCTGATCATGATCCTGTGCACAGGTTTTCTGACAGATATACTGCCGGGGCATGTCATAACCTATGACACCCTTCTTATCGCGATTTTCGGCGGTATCATCAATGGTATCGTGGTGAGCCTGTGTCTCAGTGTTGACGCCACCTCCGGAGGAACGGATTTTATCGCTATCTACCTCAGCCAGAAGAGGGGCATGGAAACCTGGAATCTGGTTCTCGGGTTTAATGTTATCATCCTGGGGGCTGCCGGCATTCTTTTCGGATGGGACAAGGCGCTGTATTCCATCGTTTTCCAGTATGTTTCCACCCAGACTTTACAGACTTTCTACCGGGCATATCAGAGACAGACATTGTTCATAATTACAGATAAGCCTGAAGAAATTTCGGAGATGATTTTTGAGATCAGTCATCATGGTGCAACTTTGATGACGGCTCAGGGAGCCCATGAACATAAGCAGCTTCATATAGTTTATTCGGTTATCGGAGCGGATGACGCGAAGAAGGTCATCCTAAAGACCAAGGAGATCGACGAGAACGCTTTTGTGAATTCTTTCAGAACCACGGAGCTTGCGGGTAATTTCTATATGAGGCCGAAGGACTGACAAAGAGCCGACGGGATATCCCGTCGGCTCTACTTCTATGTATTTGAAAGTGTTGCTCTGATAATATCAAGGAAGCGTTGGTCTGCTCTGGAAAGAAATGCTCCCTTAATTGTGGTTATGCAAAGGCTCCAGTAGGCGGAATATTTGTCCTCGATGGAGAGGTAGGCCGGTGGGTTGCCGTATAGGTTGATGTTTATGTAGTCCGAAGGGAGCAGGGTGAAGCCAATGCCTTCGGCTGCAAGCTTTTCAAGTGTCATATAGTTTCTTGATACGAATTTTATCTCGGGGTGTATGCCGGCTTTTTTCAGAACAGAATCAGTGACGTGGCGGATTCGCTGCTCTTTATGAAGAGTCAGAAGAGGGTGGTGTTCCAAAAGCTTTACATCAAGTACCGGATAAAGATAGCCATCTCTTGGCTTGGCGAGTTTTACTAAAGGATCATTTCTTGAGATGGCGATGACGAAGGGATGCCTTGCGAGTATTTCATAATTGAGGGAAGGGTTTGGATCAGTGCCATCAACAGGAGCATGCATTATGGAAAAATCCAGATCTCCGGAAATGAGCTTTTCCTCCTGAAGTTCGGTTGAACCCTCAAATATATCAAGATCTATTCCCGGACACTCCTCCTTAAATTGAGGCATCACCATGGGGAGAGTTATCGCTCCGAGATGGTTAGTGATACCAAAGCTGATATGACCGGTCTTGAGATCGTTCATATCACTGATCTCGGCTTCGAAATCATCGTAAATCTTAAGTATGGTACAGGCCATCTGGTAATATTTCTCGCCTGCATAAGTGAGCTTCAGTCCGTCGGATCCGCGTATAAACAGACGAGTTCCGATGGTTTCTTCAATTCTTTGCAGGGATTGTGACAGGGAAGGCTGAGCAACAAAGAGTTTCTTTGCAGCCTTGGAAATGTTATGGGTGTCGGCAACGGTTTTTACGTATAATAGTTCTCTGGTTGTCATAGGAAATACCTTCTCGAAAACAAAAACTTATAGTCAGTGACTATATTCTATCATGAATATCGTAAAATAATTCAAAATTTATAACTTGAGAATATTAAATTTATGTAATCAAGTTTATAATGCCCTTAGGTAAAATCTTTGAAACAAAATTACAGGAAATGTCCATGGCGTATTTTGATTGATCGTATCAAACAGCTATAGATGATTTCGCATAATCTACTACTTATGGAGGTTGCCATGTTCAGTGAACTTGTTGCGAAAAACAGAAGCTACAGAGGATTTAATGAGGATAGAAGAATTTCGGATAAAGAAATTTTCGAGATTCTGGATTCTGCCAGGATTGTTGGCTCTGCAGCCAACCGGCAGCCATTAAAATATTATATCTCCAATGATAGAACAGAGGTTGAAGAAATCCTCAAATTAACAAAATGGGCAGGTGCACTTCCCGAACTTCATCTTCCGAAATTCGGCACACATCCCGCAGCCTTCGTCATCATACTGCAGGACACAGACATTCAGCCAAACACCCAGGCCGTACTCATAGACGTGGGAATAGCAGCCCAGACCCTTCTTCTTTCAGCTACCGAAAAAGGACTTGGCGGTCTCATGATCAGAAACTTCGGCTTACAACCACTGACAGATTTTCTGAACCTTCCCGAAAATCTGATCCCTGTAATGGTGATAGCCCTCGGCGAACCTGCTGAAAAGATAAAGCTTGTTGATATCCCCGAAGACGGCAATATCAACTACTACCGCGACGAAAGCGGCACCCACTTCGTCCCAAAACGTAAACTCGAAGACATAGTAATAGAAAAAACCCACTAGTATTAGATCTGCCCCAAATGGGATACTATTAGCTCTCATATTAACCGGTATAGATATAGTGAGAGCCGGAGGGCATCCATTTAAAGGCGACCCGCCTTTAAATGGATGCCCTCCGGCTCGTACCACTTGTACCGTTTCACGGCACAAACCGGTATCCCGATCCCCTCACAGTAACGATGTGAGCAGGCTTTTTCGGATCCTCTTCGACCTTGCTGCGGAGCCTGTTGATGTAAACCATGATGGCATTATCATCAACGGCGATGGCATTGCCCCAGACATGCTCATAGATCGCGTCCTTGTTGAAAACCTGTTGGGGATTCTTCAGGAACAAAAGGAACAAAGCCGCCTCCTTTGAAGACAGATACATCTCCTCCCCGCTCTTATAAAACCTCATAGAAGAAGTGTCATAGGAAAAATCTCCCACAACTATAGAGTCATTATCCTCAGTGGTATTTTCGGACAGAGCCTGCCTGTTACGGCGGATGAGAGCCTTGACCTTTGCTCCGAGGATCATGGGACGGAAAGGCTTTGTGATGTAATCGTCCGCACCTATGGAAAGACCATAGACAGAATCGTAATCCTCGTTTCTTCCGGAAATGATTATTACGGGGGTTGATATATGATCGTTCCGGATCTTTTTTATCACATCGAAGCCTTCCATATCACCGAGATTCACGTCCATGAGAATGACGTCATAGTGTCCGCTTGCAATTTTAGACAGCGCTTCCTCACCCGAGTTGGCTGTTTCAGACTCAAGCTCGTTACTGTGCATCACCTTTTCCAGGAGCTTACATATATTCACATCATCATCTACGATCAAAACTTTATCAGACATTTTTCACCCATAGTATTTTCAGTAATGTAAATCAGTATATGGATTTTTCTACAATAAATCCATAACCTTCTGTATGCCTTATATCTTAATACAATATGTAAATCTTAACAATTATTAATGTCATATCAGAATCATTTGATATAAGCTATGAAGAGAGAATAAATAAGCTAACCTGACTGGATGATAGTGTGAAAAAATCATTCATTACTATTTATGCCGCCAACATAAAACGGCGAAATGGGTATTAATATGAAAAGTGACAGAGATAAGCCTAACTCAGGCGTGTTCAAAAAAACCGAAAAGATAAACTGGAAATATATGATACTTGCTTTTGCGAGTATAGCCATTACCTGCATTTTGCTTTTTGCCGGTCTTAAGGTATTTCGTGATTACAGAAATGCCCTCATGAAAAACCAGCAGGATCAGCTGCTGCTTATGGCGAAAACCATAAGCCGGAACATCAGGGCTGATATGGATAACTATATAAGAGAACTGGAATTTTTCTCGGACATAAATGATAGCGAGGAAGAAAACATTTTCATAAAAAAATATGTGGACAGTAACCTTGATTTTGCTGTTAATGTCTATCTGGAGGACTCTTCCGGAAATATCCTGAAAACAGCTGTCCCCACCCAAATATATAATATGGAGGATTCTTCGGAGGATGCTCCTGTATCCTTCAGCGAATCTTCGGACGAACTTATCATAACAGATCTTCAGCTCGTAACAGACACAGGAAATGGCATCACCCTGTGGCAGGGAAAAAGAGGGAAGGATCGTAATGTCCTGATCTTTAAGAAAAAGCTTGATCCCGGGGCACAGGGCGAAACCGTTGGACTTGTGATTGACGAGGATAAATATTATGAAAATGTGGTTTCAGACATCCACATAGGTTCCAATGGCTACATAGTTATCAAGAATTCACAGAATTTCATGCTTATGCATCCGTCTAAAAAGCAGTGGGGTATAAGTGTCATATCGGGTCGTATGGAAATGTATCCGGGCCTTGATTACGAAAGTCTTGAAAATCTTCTTGATAAGCAGAATCACGGAGAAGAGGGAGTTGATGATTATTTTTCCTACTGGTGGATGGAAGAAGGCGTTCCCAGAGTCCGGAAGATAAGCGCCTACAGTCCCGCGAAGATCGGTGATGACTTCTGGGTGGTCAGCGCGGTAGTTGACTACGATGATTTTTACAGACCCATACTTGATGGTTTCAGCGGTATCATACTTGTTTCGGTAGGAATCCTTACGGTGTTTTTCGTTGCCTCATTGAGCATCTTCAGGCTTGTTTCCGAAAATACCAGAGCATCCAAAGAGATTGATTATCTGAAAAATCTTAACCAGGTGCTGGAAGAGATGCACAGGAGCGAAAATGCCATTGCCCACCAGCAGAGACTTCAGATCATGGGTACCATGACCGGAGGTATCGCCCATGAGTTCAATAATTTCCTTACACCTATCATGGGCCACGCAGAGCTTCTCATGATGTCACTGCCTGAGGACTCCGATGAATATGACAGTGCTAAAGAGATACTTCAGGCTTCGGAAAAAGCCAAGGATGTGGTTCATCAGATGTCCGCCATGAGCAGGAAGAATGCCGAGACTATCTTCCGTAATATTGAAGCCTTTAAACTAGTGGAAAGGTTTTTCAGAATGACGGATTCCATTTGCCCCGATAATGTCACGGTGGAAAAGGAAAACAGTGTTAAGGATGAATATATCCTGGGAAACAGCACACAGATAAATCAGGTTCTCCTTAATATTGCTGTTAACGGTATGCAGGCTATCGGAGACAATCCCGAGGGCTGTCTCAGACTTTCAGCGTATATTAAAGATCAATCCGATATCAGGTTTAAAGAGCTGCCTAAGGACAGTCTGTTTAAGAGATACCTTGTTTTTGAAATTAAAGATAACGGCACAGGAATGAGTGACAAGGTCAAAAAGAAGATATTTGAACCTTTCTTTACCACAAAGAAATCCGGAGAGGGAACCGGACTTGGTCTGGCCCTCGCAGAGCAGATAGTAGATGCTCACAAGGGATTTATACATATCGATACGTCGGTCGGAAAAGGTAGTGTTTTCTATGTTCATTTCCCTGTGGTGGAAACAGAAACAACCAAGAATGCGGCAAAGGCAGAGGATATGGCAGCAGGAGTAACCCCTGAGTCAAATGCTGAGATACCTGATCAGATTTCCGGGAAAGCAGGAGATGCAGCGGACGGGAGCATTAACAGAAAAATCAGGATCCTGGTTGCCGACGATAACCATAAGATATTGTCTATTCTAAAGGATACTCTCAATGAAAAGGACTTTATCCAGGCGGTTATGTGTGATTCTGTCGAAACTCTTCGTACAGCTTTAAAGGAGATGAAGCCGGATATCATATTGATAGATGAGACCGTGGGACATTATTCCGGAATAGAAATCTTCATGTCTGAATTCATGGAAGAAAAGGAAGCTTTAAAGATAATTATGGCGGATACCATAGACAGGGAGATAGTGGAGTCCAGAAAGCGCGGAATCATTAACGGATATATGGAAAAACCTGTCTCCTCAACCGAGATCATAAGCCTTGCGGAACGTATCTCGGGAAACATTGAGAATATTAACAAAATGTAATCATGTGATTAAGGAATGGGACATCACTTTTTGGAATGACCTCATGTGGTTATTATATTTCTTGTTATGAAGCCGAGGCTGATAGAATAGGAGTATGAAAAGTTGGGTTTAGCTTTCAGGAGGAAAACAATGGGAGAGTCACTTACCAGAAAAATAATAAAATCACATTTTGAGTCAGGATCCATGACACCCGGAGAGGATGTATTTGTAAAGGTGGATCAGACACTTACGCATGATATCAATGCGGTTATGACCTATCTTGCCTTTGAGCAGATCGGGCTTAAGAGGGCGCGTACGGAGATTTCTGTTTCAAACCTGGACCATAACCTTCTTTATATCGATTACAAAACACCTGACGATCACATCTATCTTCGTACGGCAGCAGAGAAGTACGGTGTGTATGTTTCGAGACCGGGTAACGGAATATGCCATATGATCCACACCTGCAGATTTGCGGCTCCGGGAAAGCTTCTTATGGGTGGAGATTCACATACACCTTCAAGCGGAGCGGTGGGATGTCTTTCCATCGGCGTAGGCGGAATGGATGTGGCTACTGCCATGACAGGACTTCCCATGAGACTGACCATGCCGAAGGTTGTTAAGGTAAACCTAACCGGTCATCTTCGCCCGGGTGTAAATGCCAAGGAAGTAGTTCTCGAGATGCTGAGAAGAGTAACAATCAAGGGCGGACTCGGAAAGGTATTCGAGTATGTGGGACCGGGTGTAGAAACACTTGAAGTTCCGGAGCGTCTTACCATTGCCAACATGGGTGCTGAGATGGGAGCAACCACTTCCATTTTCCCTGCCGATAATGTGGTTAAGAAATTCATGGAAGCCCAGGACAGAGGTGATGAATTTGTTGAGATGGGACCTGATGCCGATGCCGAATACGATGAGGTAATGGAGCTTGATCTTTCATCACTTGAACCTCTTATCGCCCTTCCTCATCAGCCGGATAATGTTGTTCCCATCAGCTCTCTCGAGGAGCATCCGGTGGTACATCAGGTATTCATGGGCTCCTGCACAAACGGTTCTTATTCTGACTTCGCAAAGGCAGCCCTTGTAATGCAGGGTCACCATGTGGATGAGAATGTCCAGTGTACAGCAGGTATCGCAAGTAAGCAGATTTACAAGCAGCTCATGAAGGATGGTTATCTCGATATGCTCATTGATGCAGGCGTACGTATCATGGAGCTTAGCTGCGGTCCATGCTGTGCCATCGGCCAGGTGCCTCCTACAAACGGCATCGCAGTACGTACTTCAAACCGTAATTTCCGTGGACGAGCAGGTTCACCAAATGCCAATATCTATCTCGTATCACCCGAGTCCGCAGCAGCAACTGCAATAAAGGGAACCTTTGCTTCCGCATGGGATGTTATGGGTGACGATGTGAAGAAACTCGCAGAAGTTCACGAGCCGGACCACTATTTTGTTGATGACTCTATGCTTATAAAGCCGCTTCCCGAAGAAGAGGCTGAAAAGGTTGAGGTTGTCAAGGGACCGAATATCGCAAGTCTTCCTGTACCTGAGAAGCCTGAAAAGAAGCTTGAGTGCAGAATCTCACTTAAGGGTCGTGACAATATCTCCACCGATGACATTACCCCTGCAGGAGCAGAATTCTCTTCCATGAGATCAAACATTCCTCTCATGTCAAAGTATTGCTATCATCGCTATGATCCTGAGTTTTCTGAGAGAGCAAGAAATCTCGGAAAGTCCATCATTATCGGCGGCGAGAACTATGGTCAGGGCTCATCCCGTGAGCATGCTGCCATTAATCCCATGTATCTCGGAGTAAAGTGTGTTATCGCCAAGAGCATTGCCCGCATTCACAAGGGTAATCTCATCAATCATGGTATCGTGCCCATGCTTTTTGAAAACAATGAGGATTATGACAAGCTTGAGCTTCTGGATGAACTTGAAATAGATAACTTCCCTGAGCAGATAAAGAGCCGAAAAGTCACTGTCCGTGACAAGACAAAGGGCTTAAGCTTCAACTGTAAGCTTGAGATTTCTGACGCCGAAATGGAGACCATACTTGACGGCGGACAGCTTCGTCACCTTAAGCAGCAGCTTGTGGACCGTGGTATCATTAAGGAATAAACCGTAACCATTAGAGATGGAAATCAGTTCGCATGGTTAATAGAAATTAAAACATAAAAAATATAATATTTGTTTTATTGGCAAGAGCCTCTTTTAAATGATAAGGTAAATCTATCATTGAAAAGGAGGCTCTTGCTATGATCAATAAAAATGCTTCATTATTATCGGAAGAAATAATAAACAGGGTAAAGAAGCTGAGCGTAACATTGCTCCTGGACGGGGTAAAGAAGGCAAAGATATCCATACCCATGGACGGATGCATGTGTGCTGATATGAAACCTGTGGGCACTACCAGACTTATGGTAGGAACAGCTATTACTGTAGAGACAGAAGAGGGGGACAATCTCCCCATAAATATTGCAGCTTATACAAGATCTCTGAAAGGTTATGTTATGGTGGTGGACGGGAAAGCTTATAAGGAAAGACCGTATATAGGAGACCTATTTTTAAAAGCATGTAAGGCCATGGAGCTTTGCGGCATAGTTGTGAATGGTTATTCAAGAGATTCAGAGGAGACAAAAAAACTGGATTTTCCTGTATACTCGTTGGGAATTCTTCCCAGAGGTCCGATAAGAAAAGGAGAAGGAAACATTAACACTGAAATCACCTGCGCCGGTGTTGATGTCAAGCCCGGTGATCTGGTGGTGGGAGATGCAGACGGAGTGTGTGTTATACCTAAAGAGTATATAGAAGTAGTGTTGGAAAAGGCCGAAGAAAAACAGGCATACGAAGAAAAGAGAGAAGCACTTATAGAAAGCTATGTCCTTGCGCTTGAAAAGGGAGAAGAACTACCCGATCTTACGCCTAAAGAAGTGACGGAGATAAAAAAGAGGTTTGAATAGGAGCATTTATGAAAGACAGCGACTGGAGAATAATAAACGCATTACATGAGACACAGAGTATAACCAAGATAGCAGCCATGATGTATAAATCCCAGTCTGCCATAACAAAGAGGCTTCAGATAATGGAGCAGGAACTCGACTGCAGGATAGTAGAGCGTACTCCCCTTGGAGTCGTATTCACAAAGGAAGGGGAGTTTCTTTATAAGGAATCCGTTAGGCACATTGCATTTGAAAATGAAGTGCTTGAGGGATTGAGACTCATCAAAGAACAGACCAAAGAAAATATCATCATTGGGTCAGCCTATACCTACACAAAATATACTTTATACGATGTGCTTGATGATTTTATCAAAAGCCATCCCAATGTAAGCATTCGCGTAGTAAATAAGCAAAGTAATCTCTTATATCACATGCTCATGGAAGGAAAGCTTGATGTCGCCTTTATCCGTTCCGATTATACCGATAATGTTTACCACGAGCTGGTTGATCACACTGCAGGATATATCGTTTCCAAAGAACCGGTACAGCTTTCAGATCTTCCTCACATGGAAAGGATTGCTTATCAAACCAACAGTAAAACCGAGCAGAAGATCGCAGACTGGTGGCAGGAACAGTTCGGCACCATGATCCCTGAAGCCGCGGAGGATGTGGGATATATCGAATTTGCTTTTAGAAATGTCTCAAGCGGAAATAAATACCTTCTTTGCTTCCTTCCTGATAACTTTGTGAATGAATATAATTTGTGTCTTCAGCCAATGCTTAAACCGGATGGAGGTCATGTGTCCAGAAAAACCTGGTTCATATACAAAAAGGAGAAGAACAGAAGAACCATAGTGGATGAACTCATAAACTATGTGGATAAGAATGTGAAAATAAAATGATGCACATAGAAAATATCATATGTCATTTATCTAATAATATATATTTCACTATATGATTAATGCAGTATATAATTTTGATATACACAGAAAAGGAACGACGTGAAGATTATTGAATATCAAATAAACCAGTATATACAAGGAGAATGAATCTATGGGTACAGAAGAACAGATCAAGGCAGCTGAAGCGAAGTTTGGAGATCTCATCAGAGCGGAACTTGCACGGATTGAGACCATGAAAGAGGATAGTGAGATCAAGGATTTCTCAAAGCTTGATCATATCAGGATCGGTATCCTTCCGGGAGACGGAATCGGCCCGATCATCATGGAGCAGGCATTAAGAGTAGTTAATGAGCTTCTCAAGGATGAGATTGCTTCAGGAAAGGTTGAGCTCCATATCATCGAGGGTATGACCATTGAAAGAAGATCAGAGCTTAACCAGTCACTCCCCGATGATGTTATGGAAGAGTGCAAGAAGTGTGATGTTCTTGTTAAGGGTCCTTTCGTAACACCGAGACCGGGCGATCCATGGCCAAATCTTCTTTCCGCAAATTCACTTCTCAGAAGAGGACTCAATCTTTTTGCTGCTGTTCGTCCTATCAAGATGCCGGACAGAAACATTGACTGGACCTTCTTCCGTGAGAATATCGAAGGTGAGTACATCCTCGGCAATAAGGGTATCGAGGTAAATGAAGATCTTGCCATCGATTTCAAGGTCCTCACAAAACCGGGAGCTGAACGAATCGCAAGAGCTGCCTTTGAGTTTGCAAGAAAGAACGGTAAGAAGCATGTGACTGTAGTTACAAAGGCCAATATCGTGAAGCTTGTTGACGGAAACTTCGTTAAGACCGTACACAGAATCGGAGAGGAAGAGTATCCTGAGATAGAAGTGAACGACAAGCTTGTGGATGCTACAGCAGCGAAGATGCTGGATCCTGAGTTTAACAAGGATATGGAGGTTGTGGTTCTTCCTAACCTTTACGGCGATATCGTAACAGACGTTGCTGCAGAGCATCAGGGAGGTCTGGGAACAGCTTCCAGCTCAAATATCGGGAACAAGTATGCTCTGTTTGAGGCTATCCATGGAACCGCACCATATCTTATCAGTCACGGAAGAGGAAACTATGCAAATCCATGTTCTCTTATCCGCGCAATGGGTGAGATGATGGCACATATCGGCTTTGCTGACAGAAAGGCAATTCTTGAAAAAGCACTTGAGATCACTACAGTGACAGAGAGAAAGGTTGTTCTGACAACAGAAATCAAGGATGCAAGCGCAGCCGAATTTACAGATTACCTGATCGATACCATCAAGGGACTTGAATAAGACCAGGTCATATCATTTATATCAAGTTTTATGCCCGGGAGTATATCCCGGGTTATTCTATATATAAAGTTTCAGAATGATTTGAACTCGAGGAACTGTGGTAATATTTGAGAAGATGGAATTATACTGGCGGGTGCTTTTTGAAAAGCAGCATAAATACACACAGTTAAGATATAGGAGAGTGACAGAAAATGATTGATATGCAGGCACTTCTGAATCTTCAGGCGGTAATGTTCCTGGAGATGGCAGCGGGCTATATTGTACGTAAGATGAACCTTGTTAAAGGTGAATCCAAGGGGATACTTACAGCCCTCATAGTGTACGTTACACTTCCCTGCAATATCATAAAATCATTTATGATCGAGATGAACACTGAGATCCTTAAGCAAGGACTGATAATGCTCGAGGCCTCGGTACTGGTGCAGGTATTTCTCGCTGCGGCGGCTTCTGTCTGCTACAACTGGCTCCCCAAAAAGAGAAAGACAGTATTTCAATATGCAACTATCGCATCCAATTCGGGAATACTGGGAAACATCATAGCCGGAGCAATTTACGGAGATCTCGGCTATCTTTATTCGGCCCTTTATGTGATTCCTCAGCGTATAGTCATGTGGTCAGCGGGTGTATCATATTTTACGGAGGCGCCGGACCGAAAAACAATTTTCAAAAAAGTTATGCGTCATCCATGCATCAACGCGGTGTGGCTGGGAATGATCATCATGATCTTACAGATAGATTTTCCGGAATTTCTTGATACGAGTATTCAGAGCATAGGAAATATGACTTCTCCCCTCACTATGATGTTTCTTGGAATGAGTCTTGCGGAAAGCGGTTTTTCCGGACTTATCACGAAGCACACCTGTCTTTACTCATTTATACGGTTTGTCATCATTCCGACGGTGGTCATGCTTGGATGCTTCCTGGTAAGCATGGATCCTGTAGCGGCAGGTGTTGCAGTGGTTCTTGCTGCCATGCCCGCAGCATCCATGACTGCAGTTGTGGCGAGTCAGTATGGCGGTGATGTGGTATTTGCGGCCAATGTTGTGGTTCTTTCAACTATACTGAGCATTTTGCTTCTTCCGGTATGGGTGATGATAGTCAGTACTGTATTTTCAGCCTGATAGAATAAAGGAAGAATTGAAATAAAAAAGAAAAGTCATAGCCAAAAAAGGGGCTATGACTTTTGATTGATTGCATATAATTATTCTATCTGTCAGATGAGATTATTCTGTTTGGATGAGGCAGAGTTTCTTTTTTTGAAAAAAGGAAGATCATTCCCGAAAACATAAGAAATACCTTTGGCAATATATGAGAGCAAAAACATAATAGTAACGACTAAAAATGAGTTCATGAGTAAGTCTTCCATATATACACCCCCTAAGAATTAATGATTAACGATTGTATATAAAGAATCGGCAAAATATGACTTTTTTATAAGAAAATTATTAAGAAAAAAGAATCATGGATTTTTGGTAAAAACACAAATTGACTTTATTCAAGAGGTGATTTTGCAAAAGCAGCTATTAAAACAAATGGTGGCTATCATAGATTCTGATTGTTAAAAAATTAATTAATTAAATAATTGAAAAATCGATTGACATGATACATGCCCTCTGCTATATTAACTGGGCGCCGCGAGAGAGCGAAACGAAAAACTCCCTGACGACTGAATAAAGAACCTTGAAAATCAAAGATCGATTAATACACAGACCCTGAAGATTCTTTAAAAGAAAATTCAGAGCTTCAAGTTTAAAAACTATGAAGCACGACCAAAAAGGTCTAAAGCGAAACTATTCGCAGTAAAGTAACGGACAGAACAAGCTAAGCTAGTGAGTTCTGAACAAGGAAGAACTTAAAGAGAGAAATCTCTTACATTTATAAGATGAGAGTTCGATCCTGGCTCAGGATGAACGCTGGCGGCGTGCCTAACACATGCAAGTCGAACGAGCGAGAGATGAAACCTGGTGATTCTCGAGCAAGTGGCGGACGGGTGAGTAACGCGTGGGTAACCTGCCTTACAGAGGGGGATAACAGTTTGAAAAGACTGCTAATACCGC
>Ga0256404_1002784_pt1 | contig 37512 bp, 30 predicted proteins | sample RumenRJG_01DNA_FD_185990 | JGI IMG/M metagenome (GOLD analysis project Ga0256404, IMG submission 185990) | Bovine rumen microbial communities from Lethbridge, Alberta, Canada - RJG_01 | ecosystem: Host-associated > Mammals > Digestive system > Stomach > Rumen | place: Canada: Alberta | collected...
AGTTCATGACAGAGTCATACTCATCTCCCTGAAGCCACGAAATGGAGTCGTGCCAGATCTCGCCCAGAAGATAGAAATCATCCTTCATATGGCTTGTCATGTATCTGATGGCCTTGAGGAATGAGTGAGAAATTTCGTTTCCCACGTCAAAGCGAAGTCCGTCAATGTCAAAGGTCTCGATCCAGAATCTGATGATATCAAGAAGGTACTCCTGAACCGCAGGGTTGTTGGTGTTGAGCTTTGGCATGTACTCAGCAAAGGCAAACGAATAGTATCTGCCGTCTCTTGTGTCGCGTCCATGCTCAACAGGCCACTTGTTTATCATGTACCAGTCGGCGTATTCAGATTCCTGTCCCTTTTCCTGGATGTCCAGCCACATGGTGTGATCTGCGCCTGTGTGGTTGAAAACCGCATCCAGCATCACTCTTATTCCGGCTGCATGTGCCTCGTCTACCAGGGCCCTAAGGTCCTCGTTGGTTCCAAAGTGAGGATCCACCTTCCTGTAATCTCTGGTGTTGTATTTGTGGTTACTGTGGGCCTCAAATATGGGATTGAGATAAATGCCGGTAATGCCAAGTTCCTTAAGATAAGGGATCTTATCTCTTATTCCCCTTATATCTCCGCCGTAGTAGTCATGGAATCCAACCTCTCCTGTCTGCCATTCCATTACGCCTTCAGGATCTATGCTGTGATCCCCGTTGCAGAATCTCTCGGGAAAGATCTGATACCACACCGTATCATTTACCCAGGCAGGGGTTCTGCAGACGTCCGCCGAGTTCATCCAGGGCATTATAAAATATGAAAGAGTCTTGCCCTCCTGGTTCATCTCCTCTTCTGTGTAAAAACCATCCTCAAAGAAGTACATGCACTCATCGCCGCTCTGAATTTCGAAGTAATACTTGCATCTCTTGTACCGGGGCACTAAAGTTGTGGTCCACCATATGTGATCCTTTAATCTCTTCTTGAAGCAGATTTCTTCTCTTTTTCCGCTCCAGCGCTCGTTTCCGCCCATAATCCCCGCCTCGTAGGGGTCGCCGTATATGATAAACACTTTATCGACATCATATCCTGTTTTGATATTGATTATCAGGTGGTCATTATCTAGACAATAGCAGTGCTGTTCTGACATTCTGTGATATATGGCACTTCTTTCCATTATAATTCTCCTTTAGGAAAACGTTTTCCGCAACAAGCAAACTATAACCTAAAACCAATTTTTGGACAATTCCCAGTTTTCTTTTCAGCGCATAAGGGGCTGTCGCTTTAGATTAGTGCGACAGCCCCTCTTTTTATGTACTGATTACTGTGTCATTTCAACATACAGCTGACGATACTGCTTCGCGGAAACTTCCCAGGAAACATCCTTGTTCATATTGCGCTTAACGATCTCATCCCATGCTTCGCGGTATTCGAAGTAGATGGTCTTGGCTCTGTTAGTCGCATCCAGAAGGAGTCCGGACTCATATCTGTCAAATGTGAAGCCGTTGCCTTCGCCCGTGTACTGGTTGAAAGGCTCGACAGTATCCTTGAGGCCGCCGGTCTCACGAACGATCGGCACTGTGCCGTAGTGCATAGCGATCAGCTGGGTCAGTCCGCAAGGCTCGAACCTGGACGGAACGAAGAATGCGTCTGAGCCGGCATAGATGCCGTGTGCCAGGCTCTCGTCATAAGCGATGTACGCGCAGAAGCTTCCCTTGTACGCATTCTCATAATACCGGAAGGAATCCTCGTAAAAAGCGTCGCCGGTTCCGAGAACCACGACCTGTGTATTGCCATCCATCAGCTGAGGCACGATCGCGTTGACAAGGTCAAGACCCTTCTGATCTGTCAGACGGGAGATCAGTCCGATCACGAACTTGTTCTCGTCCTGCTCAAGTCCCAGAGATTCCTGCATAGCCAGTTTGTTCTTTTTCTTCTTCTCGATGACGTCTGTTACGTCATAGGGAGCTGCCAGCAGTTTGTCCGTAGAGGGATCCCACATGCCGTAGTCGATACCGTTGACGATACCGTGAAGTTTACCGGAATGATAGCGCAGATGCGCATCCAGGTTCTCGCCGTAGAAAGGAGTCTGGATCTCCTGTGCATAAGTTCCGCTGACAGTGGTGATCACGTTGGAGTAAGCCAGGCCGCCCTTGAACATATTGGCGTCGTCATAGCCCTGTTTGAGAGCGTCCTTGTTGAACACATAATCCGGAAGTCCCGACCAGTACTTGATGGTAGGAATATTGTAGATACCCTGGAACTTCAGGTTGTGGATCGTGATCATAACCTTGGCGCGCGCGATCGGCGTGTTGTCGAACATAGTGCGCAGATAGACCGGCACAAGGCCTGCCTGCCAGTCGTGGCAGTGGATCACATCCGGGATCCAGTCCATATAATTGAGGGCCGCAAGAGCAGCTTTGCCAAAATAGCAATACTTCGGAATATCGTCAATAAGGTTTGTGTAAGGCTTGCCTACGCTGAAGAATTCTTCGTTGTCGATGAAGTCATAGACAACGCCGTCCCATACGTATTCCATGATGCCTACATAGTAGGTGCGTCCGTCAGCGCACAGATCCATGTGGAATGCTCCGCGATAGACCATCTTCTCCTGATACTTCTGAGGGATGCATTTATATCTGGGAAGGATGACCTTGACGTCGCAGTTCTGGGCTACCAGAGCCCTGGGAAGCGCGTACATAACGTCGCCGAGACCGCCGGTCTTTACGAAAGGATAGCACTCGGAACCGATAAACGCGATGCTTCTTCTGGGCTCGGGAAGAGGTGCCGCCTCGGGAGCTTCTTCCACTGTGGGAGCCTCTGCCTTGATCTCCTCTGCGGGAGCTTCTGCCTTGATCTCCTCTGCGGGAACTTCTGCCTTAACTTCCTCAATAGCAGGACCGGCGCCTGCCTTGATCTTCTCGGCAACAGGATTCGCTGCCGCTACCTTTTCCTCAGCTGCAGGAGCTTCTTCCTTCTTAGCCGCCGCCTTCTTAGTAGTCTTCTTTGCAGGAGCTTTCTCAGGATCTGCCTTTGCCGCCGCCTTCTTTGCTGTGGTCTTGCGGGTAGCGGTCTTCTTAGCCGCCTTGGGAGCCTCTTCCTTCTTCTCGGAATCCTCTTCCTTTGCAGCCTTGGTCGTCTTAGCTGCAGCTTTCTTCGCTGTAGTCTTCTTAGCTGCGGGCTTCTTCACTGCCTTGGGAGTTTCTTCCTTCGGCGCATCCGCCTTGGGAGCTTCTTCCTTAGGTGCCTCTACGGCAGGAGCAGCTTCCTTGATCTCTTCGACTGCCTTTGTCGCTTTTTCTTCCGCTGCTTTCGCAGCTGCTTTTTTCTCGGCCATGTCCTATCCTCTCCTTTAAAACGCGTTTGTGAATAGTTAATATGAAATACACTCTTTAAAAAGTGCTATTCTGTTCTCTATCATTATACACGACACAGGAACATCTTTTAAAGCGGTATATCGCTTAAAACGTTCAAAAAACCTTTATTTATCGCAATTTTAACAGCCTGCCTGCTGCAGTTATCTTCTTCTGGGCTGCGCGGCCTCTTTCAGAAGCTCCTCCCACTCTTTTACGATCGAGCGGTCGTCAAAATAGTTGATCCTCATCGCTTTGCGGACGCGCTCAAGCGTGCGGTTTGTCTTCTCCTGCGCCCTGAGAGTTCCCTCTCTGAGAATATCGTAGACGCTGTCAATATCAGCCTCCCATTTTTCTCTCTCCGCGCGGATAGGACTAAGTTCCTCCTCAAGGACGTTGATCAGGAACTTCTTGCAGACGCCGTCTCCGAGTCCGCCGCGGCGGTAATGCTCCTTCATCTCCTCAAGATTAGCGTACTGGGGCAGATATTCCGCGAAGTGATCGTCCGTGCAGAAAGCGTCCAGATATGTGAAGACGACATTTCCTTCTGTGTGTCCGGGATCCTCGATGCGAAGGTGCGTGGGATCCGTGAACATCTTGCCGTTGATCTGTTTTTTGACAGTCTTGGCAGTATCGCTGAGATAAATGCAGTTTCCGAGAGATTTGCTCATTTTGGCTTTGCCGTCTACGCCGGGAAGTCTGCGCTGGGTCTCATTCTCGGGGATCATGGCTCTGGGCATGACAAGGGTCTCGCCATATGTGTAATTGAACTTCTGCACGATCTCCCTGGTCTGTTCGAGCATCGGCAGCTGGTCTTCTCCTACAGGAACGACCGTCGCGTCAAATGCTGTGATATCCGCCGCCTGGGAGACGGGGTAAGTAAAGAAGCCGGCCGGGAGTCCCTCGTCCGCGAAGCCGCGCATCTGCATCTCCGCCTTAACGGTGGGGTTGCGGGAGAGACGGGCTGTCGTAACAAGGTTCATGTAATAGAAAGTCAGCGCGTGAAGAGCCGGCAGCGCGGACTGAACGCAGATCGTTGTCTTTTCTGGGTCAATTCCCACAGACAGATAATCCAGGACCACATTGATGATATTGTCCCTGATCTTGCCGGGGTTGTCGGCGTTGTCGGTCAGCGCCTGGTCATCGGCGATCAGAATGTTGATCTCATCATATTTACCGGAGTTCTGAAGTTCAACGCGGCGCTTCAGGGAGCCGACATAATGGCCGAGGTGAAGGCGTCCCGTGGGGCGGTCACCTGTAAGGATAATCTGTTTTTGTGTTTCGTTCATCAGTATATGTTCCTTTCTGTTTATGTTTTCTATTCTTAAATCTGTCTTATATTTGCTCAACAAAAACATGTTAAACGATTCGTAAATCGTTTACAAGAAAAACCGCCTCATTTGCTATTTTGACAGTCTGTCGTCGCCCTTCCTGATCAGGATCCTGCGAAGGCACCTCCTGCACAGGGACATGTAGCCCTCGTCCCCCACCAGGACTTCCGACTCTTTGTTGCCGTCATAGTAGGTGTAGATCGCTTTGCGTCCGCAGACATTACATGAAGAATAGGTGTTAATGATCTTGTCGCTGATCGCCAGGATCTGCGGCATGAGGCCGAAAGGCTCCTGCTCTGAAGTCATATTGAGGCCTGCGCAGTAGATATCGATGTCGTCCATGATCGATAATTTGAGTAATGTCTTGACGTTTCCTTTCAGGAACTGGATCTCATCGATAAAGATATTCGTAATATCCTCGTTGACAAATTTCTCTATCTCCTCCAGCTCTTTGATGCAGATCGCGTCGATGTACTTACTGCTTCCTTTGCTCCTGATGATCCCCTCGTCCCTCGTGTCCACCTTGGGCTTGAAGACGAGAATACTGTCCTTGTTGTAGATCTTATTATAGTATTTGATCATCGTCTCGCTCTTACTGCTGTGCATCGGGCCTGTAAAAGTTGTAATCATACTCGCACCGCTCCTGCTTGTTGTACTGTATAAATATAAAACTGACTTGCTGATAAAAAGCGCACAGCGGAACAGCTTGCACTGTCCCCGTGCGCTTTTTTGATCTCTGATCCGCGATTTCCTTAATTTTGATGCTGTTCTTTTAAAAGCGTATCGATCTTGACCTTGATCACGTCGAAAGCAACGTCATTGAGACCGCTGTTGATAACGAGATCCGCGCTGTATTTGGTCGGTTCCACGAAAATATAGTGCATCGGCTTGACTGTCGTCAGATACTGCTTGGCAATACCCTCCACGTCTCTGCCGCGCTCCTTCACGTCGCGGATGACCCTTCGAAGGATCCTCTCGTCGGCGTCGGCGTCTACATAGATCTTGATGTTCATCAGTTCCTTGAGCCGCTCGTCATAAAGGACCAGGATTCCCTCTACAAGGATGACCTCGGCGGGCTTGATCAGGATAGTCTTATCCGTCCTGTTGTGGATAGTATAGTCATATACCGGGCACTCAATAGCTTCCCCCCTCTTGAGCTTCTTTAAATGCTCTACAAGAAGGTCCGTCTCGAAAGAATCCGGATGATCGTAGTTGATAAGCGCCCTCTCTTCAAGAGGAATATCATCGTGCGCCTTGTAGTAATTGTCGTAGTAGACAACAGATACACGGTCTCCGAACGCCTCCTTGATCCTGTTTGTAAAAGTAGACTTCCCGGACCCGGTTCCTCCGGCAATGCCGATCACAATGCTGTCCATATCCGCTTCCTCCCTTCTAAGGCACGCTGTTTAAACCTCTGCTCTATGATATCATCACGCCGGAATATTTTCCACACTGCGGCGCCAACACTTTATTCCGAAAGCCGCACCGGCAGAAATCACTGCTGCCTGTTTTTCAGATAGTCCGCCAAGGATATGCCGGCGAGTGCTACAAAAGCGGGAACAAACATATACAGATACTTGGATCTGTCCTCAAACAGCAGAATGTACAAAGTCATGCCAAGTATGATGATCTTGTGTATGACGCAGTCCGGGGAAGTATACCGCAGCCCCGTAAAACACGTAAGCCCGATCATCACAAGAACCAGAAACCAGGTCACTTGCATGAGATCGCATAGAACAAAATTATACTCCGCATCTTTGATATACAGTTTGTAGAATCGGTTCTGTTTCAGGTCGTCCTCTTCATAATGCTGGATCGCGTTGAACTGACCGTCATTATAACTGACATCAATCTTCTCCAGAAAATAAAAAACATTCCCCCAGAATCCCTTTTCTCTGAACCACTTCATTCCTTCGCTGAGGAAAGCGGACATCCTCTCCTCTTTTGTCGAATAAATGCTGTTGATCTCCTCATCCTTTTCGCGGTACTTCTGTCCCATCACCGTGCCGAGTCCGGTCTCATCCTGTCCCATCATAAAATAGTACTGCCACCCGACTTCACTGCTTCCGTCCCGTTCATACGCGTACTTCCGGCTGATCATCCTGTCCGCGGCCGTCCCGCCGGCAAAGATCGCACAACACACTAAAAGTGAGCAGAGTGTCCTGATCCATTCTTTTTTCCCGCCGGGAAACAGAGGTCTTGAAGCCATCATCCTCAGGACACAGTCTATCAGAAGCGCCAGCAGGACAATCAGGACTGTGATCTTGATCCATGTGCCGATCATGCCCGATACAGCTATGAGCGGAGCCTTGTACTCCCTCCCCAGACCTGAAGTATAAACCCAGATTATGATCGACACGAACAGAAGCGCGAAATTGTCCGTATAAGGTATCGCCGCTCTCCAGTTCATTGCGATAAGAATTTCTCCCAAGAGAGAAGCCAAAAGAGTGACCCACGTATTTTTCGTAGAATTATAGACGGTCAGTCCGGTCACGACAGCAGCAATATCAGTTGCCAGCAAACCGGTAAAAATGACATTCCTCCAGCTCCCGACGACCCTGTAGATCCAGGAGAGGAGCACGGCGATCCCCACATTGTTCGGATATATCTGAAAGTAGTGAAGATGATCCTGAAAGGAGCCGCCTTCTGCCAGATTGATCGCCATTTCCCTGATGACCTGAAAGTCGCTCACCATATTCACAGGCATCCATCTCGAAAGTTTGTATTGATACACAGCGACAAGCACAGCCATGACTGTCATAAGCAATGCGAGCACTCTTTTGTCCAGGGCCGGTCTTTCTCTGCTTCGATCGGCAGCTTTGATCACCAGCAGCAATATCAGAATTGCAACTGCATAATATCCCCCGCTCGACCAATGAGCGTAATTCTCAAATATATTGTCAATGTTCCGGTCCAGAAACAGAGTCGCAGTGTAAACAGCCGCCATCAGCAATGCAAACAGTATTCCAACAATAAAAATAAAGCCCCTGCTCAATACTCTCATCTGTGCACGCACCTTCCTTCAAGCACTTTGGTATATGTTTTCTGATAGCACCATTCATCAGTGAGATTTCTCAAATATGAAAAAAACTGCCAGAGATCTCTGACAGTTTGTAGTAGCTCGTACGGGAATCGAACCCATGATTCCGCCGTGAGAGGGCGGCGTCTTGACCCCTTGACCAACGAGCCGTAATCGTTTTTCTGAAGCAAGAATAATTTACCATATGCTTTACATCTATGCAAGCATTTTTCCTCTATTTTTCCAAAAAAAATACTTGCATTTCCGTCCGGAACACACTATAATAACATTCGCTTCACAAAAATGCTTATTTATGAAGTTCCATACTGCGCGCTTCTAGCTCAGCTGGTAGAGCACCTGACTCTTAATCAGGGTGTCCAGGGTTCGAGTCCCTGGAGGCGCACGCGAGGACACCGTGTCCGGGAAAGATTTCCGGTACGGTGTCTTTTTTATGTAAAAATATCTCCTCATAAAATGACAGGCGCCCCGCTTTACAGCAGGGCGCCTGATTCTTCTGCTTTTAAGAGATTATCCGGCTCCTTATCACATAAGTTTGCGGAACATTGCCTCATAGTCGGCCAGTGTTGCCTCTCTGGGGTTGCCGGGCGCGCATGCGTCAGCCGCAGCGGACTCGCAAAGGAAAGGAAGATCCTCTTCTTTAAGTTTCTCAAGCTTGGTGGGAATTCCGACGTCGACAGAGAGCTGCTGGACCGCGTCGATCGCTGCCTTGCGATAGGTCTCCTGATCCATGCCGGTCGTGTCAATATCAAATGCCTCAGCGATTGCTTTATATTTCTCTCCTGTGAAGTCCTTGTTGAACTCCATAACGATCGGAAGCATCATAGCGCAGGCTACGCCGTGAGGCGTGTCATAGACAGCGCCCAAAGTGTGTGCCATGGAGTGCGCGATTCCAAGGCCGACATTGGAGTAAGCCATAGCTGTGACATACTGTGCCAGAGCCATTCCTTCACGTCCGTCAGGATCGTTCTGTACAGCCTTACGCAGATTCTTGGCGATGAGCTTGATCGCTTCGAGGTCAAGGCAGTCGGAGAGCTCCCATGCGCCCTTGGTTGTATAGCCTTCGATCGCGTGGGTCAGAGCATCCATTCCGGTGGATGCTGTGAGGCCCTTGGGCATGGAGGACATCATGTCGGAATCGACTACTGCCACATCCGGGATATCGTTAGGGTCTACGCACACGAATTTTCTCTTCTTCTCAACGTCGGTTATGACGTAGTTGATCGTGGACTCAGCGCCTGTGCCGCCTGTAGTGGGAACAGCGATCGTGAATACCGTGCGCTTTTTGGTGGGTGCTACGCCCTCAAGGGAACGCACATCGTAGAACTCGGGGTTGTTGACGATGATGCCGATGCCCTTTCCGGTGTCCATGGAAGAACCTCCGCCGATCGTGATCATGAAGTCAGCGCCGGAAGCTTTGTAAGCGTCAACGCCTTCCTGAACGTTCTCGATCGTGGGATTGGGCTTAATGTTGGAATATACTTCAAATTCAATTCCGTTCTTCGCAAGAAGATCCGTGACCTTAGCGGTGACGCCGAATTTCACCAGATCCGGATCGGAAGCTACAAACGCTTTCTTAAATCCCTTGGATGCTACGATCCCGGGGATCTCATTGATCGCGCCGTGTCCGTGGAAAGACATTGCGTTAAGGACAAAACGATTTACTGCCATACCTGATACCTCCTGAATACTTAATAGTTGCGGAATCACCCCATTTACCGATTCCTCAATCATTATTATATCGCAGACTTATCTGAATTATTGTAAGCATTTTCTGAACTCAGGGAATTATCTTCCTTTTCCGGTACTCTACTGCTGTTCCGCTTACTTGTTTGAATTTTATTAGTCTTTTTGACTATTATTCTGTTGACAGTAGCGGCGGCTGGTGTTATTGTAATTATAGTCAATATGACTATATCAAACACAGGAGGACGATAGATATGAATACAATGTTCAACGGAATGTTCATGAAGGTTCAGAAAGGAATGTGCATGCTGTCCCCCTGCGGGATCGCGGTCAGGACCACTTCGGGTTACCGGAGCTATGATATTAAGTCCGGAAAACTTCGCAATTGCGACAACCTGGTCTTCAGCTTCGGCGACGGGATGTTCTTTGTGATTCCGTCCACCAAAGTCAAGCCCGGCGACATTATCCTGAACGGCGGTAAGCCCGCCTGCGTGAGGAGCGCCGGAAAGAACAGTATCGAAGTGATCAACTACGAGACATCTGTTGTGGAGACGATCCTACCCGAGCGCCACATTTTTATGGGCAGCACCTGGTTCTACGGCAAGATCGTATCGCTGTTCGGAGACGGATCCTCCATATGCGGCAAAGGCGGCCTCGGCAAAATGATGAAGCTTATGATGATCAGCAGTCTCTTTGAAAACGCAGGAGCATCGGCAGACGGGACACTGGCCGCGCCCGGCGCGGGAAATATGAACGCGCTCATGCCTCTCCTCCTCATGAAAGGAGGCGGATTTGACGACCTGTTCGGAGGTCTGTTCGATGAGGATGACAAGGATACCGAGGACATCGACTTAGACGCTGAAGACGACGAGGATCTTCTCTTCTGAGCGGTCATTCACTGAAGATGAGTACACTGTTTTGGCAAAATATTATAGATAAGGAGGCTTACAATGGGCGGAGGATATTGGAAAAGAGATGATTTTGCGAGGTATTCTGCAGGAATGGGAAGAAAGGTCCGGAGCGACGGACACATTGATACTTCCGGGATGCGCAGCGCGCAGGACATGTACCGGGCGAGAGGACTGAGCCCGGACCTGGATCCATACAAAGTCACCCGGGAGTGCTGCGACAGTGAAGAACATCCGCAGACAGTGCCGGTGATCCTGGCGCTGGACGTCACGGGGTCCATGGGCGGAGCGCTCCTGAAAACAGCTTCTTCCCTTGGCGTGATCATGCAGGATATCCTGGATAAGTACAAAGACGTGGAATTTATGATCATGGGTATCGGCGATCTGTCCTATGACAGAGGACCGATCCAGATCTCCCAGTTTGAATCAGACATCCGGATCGCTGAGCATCTGGACAAAATATGGTTCGAGCGCGGAGGCGGGGGCAACAGTTTCGAATCTTATACAGCCGCATGGTACATGGGACTTCACCACACCGCTCTGGACTGCTGGAAAAGAGGACAAAAGGGTATCATCATCACACTGGGCGATGAGCCGCTCAATCCCTATCTTCCCGGCGGCCGGCTTGAGCAGCTGACCGGCGACCGCCTCCAGGGGGACGTTGAGACCCGCGATCTGTATCGGAGCGCCCTGGAAAAATTTGAGATCTTCCACGTTGCCGTCGATGACCCGGGAGACTGCTACAGGCGGTACGCCGGTCAGATAAAAAGCAGCTTCGGTCCGCTTTTGAAAAAGAGGCTTCGCGTCTCCACACTGGACAAACTGCCCCGCACCATTCTGGAGTGCCTTGAGGAGTGCGGGACCTGCAGGGAAACAGATAGAACTGTAACATTCGATACCGGAACGGAGACTGAGAAAAAATCCAGAGGGATATTCGGTCTTTTCAGCGCGCTGGATACGGCAAGCTGGTAAACAGGCCAAAAAGGAGGAGTCATGCAGAACGTAAAGCTGATCATAGGAGCCAATTACGGAGATGAGGGAAAAGGACTGGCAACAGATTTCTTCGGCGCTCAGGCAGCGGGCAGTTTTGGCACGATCAATGTTCTGACCAACGGCGGGCCCCAGCGTGGACACACTGTAGAACTGGCAGACGGCCGCCGGCACGTGTTCAAACATTTCGGAGCGGCATCCTTTCGGGGCGCCGCGAGCTACTTCGCCGAGCAGTTCATCGTAAATCCGATGGAATTCATGCGCGAGTACGACGATCTGCGCGCGGTCCATGCAGCTCCGGAAGCATATATTAATCCTCACTGCCGCTTCTCCACTCCTTGGGATATGCTGACAAATCAGCTGTTTTTAGAAAAGAACGGTCTCCACAACAGCTGCGGGTTCGGGATCTGGGAAACTGTACTGCGCTATCAGAAAGGCTTCGGAATTTCCTTCGGGGCCTTTACTGCCATGAACAGGGAAGATCGGATCGCATATTTGCGGAGGTTAAGAGACGGCTATTTCGCCGATCGGACCCGCGGCCTGGATACGCAGGATTTCTTTTTCCGGGATGAACTGCTCTGCCGTTTTGAGCAGGATTTCGCGTCCATGCTTCTTCTCTGCCCTCTCAGGGACGACGGCTATCTTCAGCACTATCAGACAGTGCTGTTTGAGAACGCGCAAGGACTTCTGCTTGACGGAAACTCCCCTGAGGGGCAGGAATTCAGCACGCCTTCCACAACAGGCTCCGGAAGGGTCGCAGAAGCCGTAGAACGCATCTTCCGCGGCGCGGACGTCGAGATCTTATATGTGACGCGTTCTTATCTCACAAGACATGGGGACGGCCCTATGGAGAGCGAGTTCACGGCGCGGGAGCTTAAAAAAAGCCTCCCGGATCTGAGAGCTGACGCCACGAACACTGAAAATCGTTTCCAGGGAAATCTGCGATATGGTATGATGGACGTGGATTTACTGGCGGAAAGGGTCAGGAAAGATTTCAGCCGGACTTCACATAACGCTGGAAACCGGTACCGCTCTTCTGTGATGGTCACACATCTTAATGAATACGCGGGAATCGACACCGAAAGCCTTGCGCGTCGGTTCGGAACTCTGTATCTGTCGGATGGCAGAACCAGCGGTGACATTCACATTTTTTAAAGGACAGGCACGCAGCATGCAGTCAGAACAGCAATATCTGCAGAATTATGATCCGTCACAGTTCGAACATCCCTCTGTGACAGTTGACATACTGATCTTTACAGTATCGGACAGAAAACTCCGCCTGCTGCTGATCAGGAGAAATGAGCACCCCTATCTGGGAAAATGGGCGATCCCCGGCGGGTTCCTTAGAATGGACGAATCTGCTGACGAAGCGGCCGCCCGAAGGATCCGGGAGGAAGCCGGTGTTGAAAATGTTCACCTGGAACAGCTTTACACTTTTTCTGCCGTGAATCGCGATCCCAGAACCAGGGTCATCTCCATCGCCTATCTGGCAACCGTTCCCGCCGGAAAGCTTCATTTCCTTGCAGGAGCAGGCGCGGAAGAAGCTGCACTCTTTTCAATTGACGGGATTACAGGGGAAAGTGTCGGAGAACAGCCGGAGACTTTGGAATCCCGGACCGCGGAGTCGATGATCCTTACCGGACCTGGCGGAGAGCTGGTCACCGGATCTGACCTGGCTTTCGACCACGCCGGGATCATCAGGACTGCTGTTCAGCGCATGCGCGGAAAACTCGATTACACAGATCTGGCATTCGGATTTTTGGAAGATACTGACTCTTTTACCCTGACCGAACTGCGGTTTATCCACGAGGCGATCCTGGATCGCTCCCTGGACATCGGCAATTTCAGACGCACGATCAAGCGGGAATACGAGGTCCCGGGGAAGATCGTCGAACAGGGACTTGAAAAAGGCTGCGTCGGAAGACCCGCCATGCTCTATAGTTTTATCAGGCCTTCAGGCAGTGGAACAAAAGATTGAAATGCCCCGGAAAGTGTGTTAAAGTTCATTAATATGCTAATTTCTCAGTGTTTCCAAACAATCAATTAAACTAAAATATGAAGCGAAAAGCAATTATAAGAATAGCCGGATTCCTGTTGATCTTCGTGATACTTTTGGAGATCTTCTGTGTATTATTTGATGGCGGCTATTGGTTTGAAAAAAAGTTCATTTATGACCGCAACGCGCGAATGGCCGCTTTTGAACTGGAACAGAAAGGCCAGATCAATGTGCTCAATATCGGAGACAGTCTCAGCACCACTTCGCTGGCTCCCATGGAACTGTACAGAGACTACGGATATACTTCCTATAACCTCGGGCAGGACCTGCAGACTCCGACTGAGAGCTATTTTGCCCTTAAGACCGCTCTGAAGACTCAGCCGATCAAGGCTGTTCTATATGAAGGACACAATCTCTTCGCCAGCTCACCGGATTTTGAATTTCCCTCATCGCTCCTCTCAGAAAGCCTCAAGACAGAGTTTCCCTTCCTGCGCTTTCATTACGTATGGCTCAAATACTGGAAGCCGCGCAGCATAAGACACTACTTTAAAGGTTTTTTGGTAAATGACGGTCACGACGGTTACACCGGAGGTGAATACTACGACTGGAACAGCACCGAGCGTCACTGGATAAATAAGTACTATGTAGCTGTTTTGAAGAAAACCGTAGAGCTTTGCCGCCGCAAGGGCATCGTGTTTGTTCTCTACAGCGCGCCTTCCCCTGTGTGTTATAGTTCTATCTCTCTACACAATACTCTCGCAGACCTCGCTGATGAGCTCGGGGTCCCTTATCTGGACGCGAATTATGACCGGGATAAGATCGAGATGGACTGGAAGACAGACACCCACGACTGCGGCGATCATCTCAACCTGAGCGGCTCGAGGAAGATGACCGATTATCTCGCGGATTACCTCGTGAGCAGCACGGATCTTCCGGACCACAGAAACGATCCGGATTATCAGTCCTGGACAGATCTTTGGGATCCTTATGCGGAAGAGATCATTCAGATGGATAATATTTACTACACGATCCTTGAAGATCAGATGGGGTTCTATGACTGAGCATTACAAAACCAAAGCGGTTTCGAAGAAAAGATATCTTTTCTTCGAAACCGCTTTTTCATTTCACTGTTCTTGTTAGTAAAACTTCTCCACATCTCCGCTTATTCCGTAAGTCTTCTTGAAATCCTCAAGATCCTTGGGGCTGCGGATCAGAGCGATCTCCTCGAACTGCCCCGAGCGCTTGTTGAGAAATCCGGCCACCTGCTCACCTGTACAGATGCTGCAGCGGATCGCAGGCTTGGTCTTCTCCTTGTCGTAAGATTTGGCAAAAGAGCGGCCGCCGCCCGACCCTTCGCTCTTCTTATCATCTTTCCGGAAAAAAAGTCCCATCGCACGTGCCCCCTTTCGTCAGGATCTGCTACTTCTTATCATTTGTGAAACTGATCGAATTCTCGATCGCGTCGATGACCACACGCGCCGCCTTTTGGTTCTTCTTCAAGGCGTAGGCGTAGAGCATGTAAAAACAGTTCACATTCTGGAAAACCAGCACTTCTCCGATCTGCGCCGCGCCTTCGAGTACATACTCGTATGTGAAACCGTTCGCATTGCGGCCGCTGATCTTCTTGCGCTCAAATCCGCCGCACTTGTAACTGCTCTTATTGAGCGACGTCCTCATCTTGCGCTCCGCGCTGTCCGCGACCGCAGCCGGACCCGTGATCATGGCAGAGATCATATTCGTGCGGTTCCAGAGCACTGTGATCATCATGTGCCGCTTTTCGTCCTTGATCCCCCAGCGGTTAGGGTTATCGTCAAGGAACGCTTCCCTCAGCTGCTCCCTGTCCATCTCCTCAAATCCGTCGGGATATGATAATAGTACTTCTCCATTAATGATCGTTTTAACCATTTCATTCTCCTGTTCAGCAACAATCGCTCATCAATAAGAAGTATATCACATTATCCAAGTCCTATCATCATACCAATCAGTCTCACTAAAAGAGCCGCGACCCAGGCTACTACACACTGCCATACAATGACATACATCCCCCATCTGTGTCCCAGTTCCCTTCTGATTGACGCGATCGCCGCGACACATGGCGTATAGAGAAGGCTGAAGACCAGAAGTGTTGCGGCCGCAAGGGGCGTCATGGCAGCTTTTACGCCGCCCTGGGCGCCGTACAGGATCTCCAGAACCGAGACTACGCTCTCTTTTGCCATAAAACCGCTGATCAGAGAGGTCACGATCTTCCAGTCGCCGAGGCCCAGCGGTACGAACAGCGGTGAGATCACGCCGGCTATAGTCGCGAGAATGCTGTCCTGTGAATTCTCTACCAGGTAAAGTCTGAAGTCAAAACTCTGCAGGAACCAGACTATGATCGTGGCTAGAAGGATCACACTGAAAGCCCTCTGCAAAAAGTCCTTGGACTTCTCCCACAGAAGCTGAAGCACGTTTCTGGGACTCGGCAGGCGGTAGTTGGGCAGTTCCATTACAAACGGCACCGCCTCTCCCTTAAAGACTGTGTTTTTATACAACAGCGCCGCAAGTATCCCTACAATGATCCCCAGTACATAGAGTCCGATCATGATCAGCGCTTTGTACCTGGGGAAAAACGCGTTCACGAAAAATGCGTAGATTGGCAGCTTAGCCGTGCAGCTCATGAAAGGCGTAAGGAGGATCGTCATCTTTCTGTCGCGCTCGCTTGGCAGGGTCCTCGAGGACATGACGGCCGGCACTGTACAGCCGAAACCGATCAGCATGGGAACAATGCTGCGGCCCGACAGGCCGATCTTGCGCAGTATCTTATCCATCACAAAAGCGACTCGCGCGATATAGCCGCTGTCCTCCAGCATGGACAGGAAGAAAAACATTGTGATGATGATCGGCAGGAAACTCAAGACGCTGCCTACGCCTTCGAAAATTCCGTTTATGATCAGGCCGTGAAGCACAACACTAACGTTAGCCGCTGAGAGCGCACGGTCAACCATGTCCGTGATGGATGCGATCCCAGCCTCAAGCAATTCCTGGAAAAACAGTCCGATCACGTTGAAAGTAAGAAAACATACCGCTCCCATGATCAGGATAAACATCGGGATTGCGGTATACTTGCCCGTCAGTATGCGGTCGATCTTCGCGCTCTTTTCGCTCCCTTTGTTTACCTTGGGCTTGATCACGCAGGCCTCACAAGCTTTCATAATAAAGCTGAAACGCATGTCCGCAATGGCTGCTGTCTTGTCCAGCCCGCGCTCCTTTTCCATCTGCAGTGTCAGATGGTCGAGAAGCTCCATCTCATTGGCATCGAGCCCTAGCTTTCCGATGACCAGTTCGTCCCCTTCAATGGCCTTGCTCGCCGCGAAACGGAGAGGAATTCCCGCTGCGGCCGCATGATCCTCGATCAGGTGCATTACCGCGTGCAGGCATCTGTGGACTGCTCCGCCGTGGTCATTCTGGTCGCAGAAGTCCTGTCTCGTGGGCTTCTCCTGATATTTCGCGATATGGATCGCATGGCTCACCAGTTCTTCTATACCTTGATTCTTCGCGGCGGAAATAGGAACCACCGGCGTTCCGAGGAATGCTTCCATTGCGTTTACGTCGATCACGCCGCCGTTCTCATTCACTTCATCCATCATGTTGAGAGCGACTACAACAGGGACGTCCATTTCCAGCAGTTGCATGGTCAGATACAGATTCCGCTCAATATTGGTCGCGTCCACGATATTGATGATCGCCTTCGGCTTTTCATTCAGGACAAAGTCTCTCGAGACCAGTTCCTCTTTGGAGTAGGGCGACATGGAGTAGATGCCCGGAAGATCCGTGATCAGAGTATCTTCATGACCGAGGATCACGCCGTCTTTGCGATCCACCGTAACTCCCGGAAAATTTCCCACATGCTGCCTCGCCCCGGTCAGCGCGTTGAAAAGGGTCGTCTTGCCGCTGTTCTGATTTCCGACAAGCGCAAACGTCAAAACAGTGCCCTTGGGCAGAGGATCCCCGCTTCCCTTTGGATGATAGATTCCTTCTTCTCCCAGACCCGGATGAGGTGTCTTTTTGTGCTTTACTTCCTTTTCCTCTTCGGGAGTATGCTTGTTGATCGGCTTCACCCCGATCTTGGCGGCATCATCAAGACGCAGCGTGAGGGAATAGCCGTGGATCTGGATTTCCACCGGATCCCCTAAAGGAGCGTATTTGAGCACCGTCACTTCCGCTCCGGGTATCACTCCCATATCAAGAAAATGCTGTCTCAGGGCTCCGGTGCCGCCCACCGTCTCAATAATGGCAGACTGCCCGATTCCCAGTTCCTTTAATGTCATTTTATTTATCTCCTTAAATAGAATAATGCACGTCCTTATTATACAAAAAAAGCGTCCCTTTGGAGTATCTATTTACTCCAAAAAGACGCCTGAAGTCAGCCATAACTGTATTTAAAAGATCACCTGCTCCACTGCAGGGCCCTCTTCTTCATGCCCTCTATGTCCAGCACGCCGTACGCGAATCCTTTACGCACAAGTTCCGGGGGAACAAATTCATCGTACTTCTCAAATACCGGGATTTCCCCTGGATAGACAAGTTCCAGCGGATCGAACTCTGTCTCCGCCTCTTCAGCAGTTATCTTATAGAACTCTTCCTCAGAAACTGTCATGGTAAACTGCATATAGTAAGGCCTGGAGGGGCTCAGTCCCTTAAGCCCCAGCCGCTTGCCGCATCGGATCTTGAGAAATCTCTCCAAAGCCAGAAATGCGTAACTTCCAAGCCATGGAAACAGAGCCCACATCTTTCCGCCAAGATGAATCAGGTATCTGCCCTCCATCCCCGCTTTATAGAAAGTGTCCCTTGCGCTCTGCAGTCTTGCAGCGGCATGACGCATCAGATATGGATACCCTTTGTCCTCGCTCAGAACGCCGAACATCCTCTCCAGGATCCTGGTGTGGATATCTCCCGCCACATCGCCGAAATAAGCCGGGATATTGCCTTTTACCAAAGAGCAGTAAACTTCCCGCTTTTTGTGATCCACCTCCTCGACGATCCAGACGCGGCCGGCGATCGCTATTTTGTCCCCCGCCGGCGGGGGCTTGACGATCGTACCCAGTTCCTCGGATCCGGCATGAACCTTGTACTCGATGTTCTCCTGAAAGACCGCGTAGAACTTGTAGTTATTCGTGATCCGCTCTCCTGTGATCCCTACCACCAGCCCGCCGTTCTCCGTGCGGTTGATATGGTCGATCTCCAGCAGGTGCCGCAGTAGCAGCCGGTAATCATCTGTAGTGATCCTGTGAAAGCACGCAAGAGGCAGTACTCTTGAAGCCAGTTCTCCCGCCGTCATCTCGCCGCAGGAAGCCAGAGTGCTCATGGTCTGGTGATAGAGAAGACTGTAGGGAAGCCGGTCCATCTTAGGCGGCTCCACAAAGCGGTCCTCGATGTAAAGCTGGATCAGCGCGATCCCCTGTATCATATACCACGGGATCAGGTCAGGCAGCATCGCTCTGGCTTCCGCATGTTCCTCCCTCATCACGAACCACATCTCGGAGGGCTCGCCTCTGCGTCCGGTACGCCCCAGCCTTTGCAGGAAACCAGACACCGTAAAGGGCGCGTCGATATGAAAGGCCCGCTCAAGCTTCCCGATATCAATGCCCAGTTCCAGCGTCGCCGTAGCGCAGACGCTCATCATCGAGTCGTCATCCTTCATCTCCATCTCCGCGCTCTCCCGGTAAGAAGCCGAGAGATTTCCGTGGTGGATCAGGAATCGCTCCGGTTCATGATTAGCCTCGCAGTACTGGCGCAAACACTGGCAGACGGATTCGCACTCCTCGCGGGAATTCGTAAAGACCAGGCATTTTTTGCCTCGCGTGTGTTCGAAAATATAGCCAAGCCCCGGATCCGCCGCTTTCGGCGCGGTGTCCGTAGGCTCCTCCTCGTCAGGTATCTTAACTGTGATCTCCCTGCCCTCATCGGCCTGGGGATCCGTGCTGTAAAAATGCTCCATGGACAGTCGCCACACCTCTTTGCCGCCGTCGAACTTCGGTATAACAGTGGGTCTTGTGCTTCCGGACGCCAGAAACTCACCTGCCAGCTCGGGGTTTCCGATCGTCGCGGACAGGCCGATCCTCCGGGGATCACAACCCGCCAGCCGGCACATTCTCTCGATCAGACAGAAAGTCTGCATTCCGCGGTCTCCCCGCAGCAGAGAGTGGATCTCGTCAATAACAATGAATCGAAGATCCCCGAACAGTGAAGGGATCTCCATGTGTTTGTTGATCATCAGCGACTCCAGGGATTCCGGCGTGATCTGCAGGATCCCGGAAGGCTTTTTCAACAGTTTCCTTTTCTGCGACTGAGATACATCGCCATGCCAGCGGTAAACCGGTATGCCGGCCTCCTCGCACAGTTCGTTCAGCCGCCCGAACTGATCGTTGATCAGCGCCTTAAGGGGCGCGATATAGAGCACTCCCACACTCCGGGCGGGCTCCTCATCCAGCAAAGTCAAAATAGGGAAAAACGCCGCTTCAGTCTTGCCGGACGCGGTGGACGCCGTCAAAAGGACATTGTCGTCAGTTCCGAAGATTGCCTCTCCCGCGGCGTTCTGCACACCGCGCAGTGTCTTCCAGCCTGACCGGAATATATAATCCTGTATGAAAGGAGCATAACGGTAGAAAACATCCATAAATCTGTTCCTCTGACATATATGGGATCCGCGCGGTTTTTAACCGGGTCAGATCTCAAACTCCGCGTAATTCTTCTCCGTCTTGTCAGAAACCGCTTCCGACTTCGCGTAAGTGAATCCGTCAGACTGCATCAGTTCTTCGATTCCCATGTCCGGATTCTGGTACAGGATATCCAGAAGCTCAATGAAGTCCCGGATAACCTCTCTGGGCGTGATATTCTGGTCCGCGCCGATCCGTCCGTACTCCAGTTTGATAAAGGGAATGATATCCTGTGTAGTAAGCGTTCTCTGATACCCGTAGAGGTCGGCGTGAATATCCGCCAGTTTCTCGCACAGGACCAGCATTTCCTCCGCGGTGAGCGGCTCCAGCCTTATGACCGGTGCCAGAAGATCCCTTGCGCCCGGTCTTGAGAACTTACCCTCCGCGAGGCGGGATCGAAGCGCTTCATAACTGTAGATTCCCCGGCGCTTGTCCTCCAGCGCCTGAGGAGTAGCGCCCATAATGATCCCAAGATAGCGCGCCTTCCCCTGAAGTGTGTCGTTGTACATGGTCAGTATCTTCTCATAATTGTACTGGCGTGTAATACTGTTCGGGATCTTGTAGATGTTGACCAGCTCATCGATCATGATCATCAAGCCGGTATAGCCCGCAAGGCGGAAAAATGTCGCGAACAGTTTCAGATAGTCGTACCAGTCGTCATCTGTGATGATGATATTGACTCCCAGCTCTTCTTTGGCTTCCCGTTTGAGGGCGTATTCTCCCCTGAACCATCGGACTACTTTCATTTTCCTGTCGTCGTCGCCTTCCACATAGGCGTGATAATAGATGGACAGGAGCCGCGCAAACTCAAAACCGTGCACGAGCTCGCTGACCGCCGAAGTGACCGTGTAGATCTTCTGATCCACTGCCTTCGTCAGCATCGGATCACCGGGCATAAGCCCCGTCTCCTGCGCCGCCTCCATCTGTACGTTATTGATCCAGCGATCCAGCACAAGCGTCAGGGCGCCTCCCTCAGGCCTGGTCTTCGTAGAGAGATTTCCGATCAGTTCCCTGTAAGTGGCAAGCCCCTGCCCTTTCGTTCCCTGCAGTCTCCGCTCCGGCGACAGATCCGCGTCCGCGACGATAAATCCCCTGTCCATAACATAATTTCTGATCGTCTGAATCAGGAAGCTCTTGCCGGATCCATATCTGCCGACAATAAAGCGAAACGACGCGCCGCCCTCCCCGATGATATCAACATCGTGTAGCAGCGCCTCGATCTCGCTCTTTCTTCCCACTGTTATATAGGGCAGGCCGATCCGCGGAACCACGCCGCCCTTCAGTGATCCGATCACAGTCTGCGCGATCCGCTTCGGCACCTTCTTCTTTCTATCTGCCATCAACCTTCTCCTTCAAGTGTTCTATTCAAGTATTCTATTCAAGTATTCTCTCCAGGTCTTCCCTGTAGTCCTCGACCAGCATGATCTCATCCCCTTCGCAGGAGAGGACATTGTCTCCGATCTCATCGAAGAGCGCCTCATTGATCGCGTCCGCGACCACTGAGGGCATCAGCGCTTTCTGTCTGATCAGCCCCGCGACAGGCTCTCCGCGCATGACAGACAGAAGGATCTGCGTATATACATCATCCAGTTCGGGAATTTCTGTCGCAGCAGGTATTTCCTCTACCATAGGGCCTTCCGATACTTCCAGGGTCACCGGCTGAACGAACTTCCGCTCCTTTTGCTGCGCGTCAGGACCCGCTGCCTGCTCTAATGCCTGCTCCGGCGCCTGCTCCCTCATCTCATCCTCCGTCAGAAGGCTGTCCCGGGTGATCTGCGCGTCCCGTCTTATCTTATCAAGCCCGGAGAGGTCGATCGTGATCTTCGGCTTCGCCGCTTCTTCTGCCGCTGTCCTGTCCGCCCCGATCACCGCTTCCACATAGGGAGTGACCCACTCTTCGCCCTTTTTCTCCCTGAGGTAGTGCCCGGTCTTAAGATATCTGCGGATCTGCCTGTCCGCCTCATGTACGATCGCATGGACCCGGTATTTGTCAAAAAACAGTTCGTCATACCTGTATTCAGACCACTCGCCGCTTTTATACACGAACTTCCGGCACTCCGTCACCTTGTACTCGGCATCTTCCCGATTTTCCGGATCCATATAGACCGCGTTTGCCAAAGGATGCCAGGGAAACTGACGCATCTTACCAAAACAGGCGTCAAAGATATCCCATCCGAGATCATCATAGTGCTCCGCCATATATCTCCATACTTCCGCGAACAGATGCATCCCCCTCTCCGGTTCCTTCATGATCGCGGAGGATTTCTCTGTTTTGCCTCCGGTCAAGGCGTTAAGGGCCCCGAATACCTCCTCATCTGTATGCTCCAGAGGTTTGCGAAGTATCATAAGCTGTCGATCCCGCTCGATCAGTTCCGGGGCGATCAGGGACTTTACATCCTCCGATAAAGAACCGCTTAACACCGTAAATTCCATGATCCAGCGGTGCAGGTTCTCTCTCATGGACCTGTCCCCGAACCCGCTGTCCAGAAAGCCTTTCTCAAACTCTTTCATTTTCCGGATTGCTTCTTCAGGCGTATTCGCCCCGATCATATTCAGCAGTTCGTAGATATACATATACGCCAGAGATGTCGTGATCGGGCGAAACTCTCCTCTTCTGACCCTTGTCCTCCAGGCAAAATATCCCCTGAGCTGATTCAGGTTCAGATCGTGATAAGTGGCAAAATACCGCTTAACTTCACTGTTCCACGGCGCATCGTCCTCATAATCCTCCATGAATTTCCCCTGTCGGACGAAGTTCATGCACTTGTTCTCGAAAGAGCTGTTCCTGTACTCATAGAGCTGCATCATCTCGAGGATGCGGGTCGGGATCGGACGGGGTTCATTATTCCGGAGGACATGCGTCTGCGGTCCGATCCTCCGCTTCTCTTCCTGCTTCTCACGAAAGCGGCTCTTATCATAATTGCCGCGCATAGCTTCAAGCGGAAGCAATGTGTCTCTGAAAACTTTTCCGCCGGTACCCGGACTCTCCTCTTTTTTCTGCTCCTCCAACACGACTGTATAACTGCCCGCTCTGCCGATCCGTATTGCCTCATCGAACAGTTTGAACACGACCTCCGGTTCCGTCCGGTCATCGAAGATGACTCCGGCCCACTTTTCTCCCCTCATCCTGAATGCGTTAGTCACGTAAGGCTCTTTGATTTCTGTCAGGATCTGCCTTCCGCACTTGATATCACATCTGCAGAGCTCGTTTCCTGTCTCATAGTCCCACTGGCGCATCATAAGAGCGACCCACTTCCTTGTCTCCGGATCGGTCAGAACCGAGAAACTGCGGAAATCATCCCACTTCTGCTCCTCGCGGATATGATATTTTTTTTCGGCGTAGGCCGTAAGCTCTGACAGGTCCAAATCATTCCTCCAACTGCCTGATCTGACAGTAACACAACATAAATATAGCACATAGACCCTGTATCGAACAAGAGTTCTTAATTGTTCCTGATCAACTGATACACGGATAAAAAAGAAACGCCCTCAGGCCGATCATGGCCTGAAGGTGTTCCTGTCATAATATCAGATTAACTCTCCCTCTCAATTTTCTCCCTGCTCCAGTCATCGACTGCAGCCCGCAGCTCTTTCAGATAAGGGGAAAACTTCATGTTCTCCTGCCCGTAGGTAAACTGCAGGTCATATTCGAGAGGAAGCCAGGTATTGATGTCCGATTCGTTGTGGGAGATCAGCGCTTCCAGTTTGTCCAAAGCCTTATATAACTTGGCTTCTTTGGTCTCCAGCGCCTCCATCTCCGCAAGCAGTCCGGTCCATTCCGCGCGCTGCGGCTCAGGGAATGTGTTCACCCACTGGTGGAAAAGATCGTCTTCCACATCCGCGTCATCCCCGGTCTTTTCAAAAGTGGGGATGTCGCCTGTGAAGGATTCCCCCAGATCGTGGATCAGGCACATTCGGATGACCTTATCCATATCAAAGTCGCAGTATTCCTCAACGCCGGTCAGCAGCATAGCCATCAGCGCGATCCGCCAGCTGTGATCCGCGACACTCTCCTTGCGGTCCTCCTCTGTATAGCAGTGACGCGTCGTGATCTTAAGGCGTGCCGCCTGCGCCAGTATCTTTAAAAACTCTTCCGACTTCATCCCGCTTACCTCCTGCATTCAATGATCGTCAGCAAAGATCGACTGTAGGGCATACTAAAAACAGATCGATGTCTTTGTCATCCCCGACTCCGTAATACACCCAGTTTTCTGCGGATGAATAGTCAACGGAAGCAGAGGTTTCAACCTCTGCTTCTTTGGTAAATTCAATTGCTTCCGGGTCTTGGGCCGCAATGTCTGTGAGATAAAGCATGTCGCCTTCTACGACATACTCATAAATCTGTTCGCCGGTCTGCGCATCAAGGACCTTGCCTTCGCGGCTGTACCAGATGACCTGAACATCGTCCTGCATGTGGATCACGCCGGTGTGGTCCTCGTTGAATTGTACATAGAATTCTGCTTTGACTTCCTGGCCATCAATCTGGTCGGTTACCTCGGCCACATACTTGCCGGGTACATTTGCGCTGTAAGTCTGAGGCTGCTGATCCTTCAGTTCTAAGCTGTCAAGGACCGCTGAAAGCGCGTCGGAAACGCCCATTCCCGTCATTTCATCCGCCTGTTTAGTCGTCGTGATCTGAACAAGCAGAGTGCCGCCGTTTCTCTCGACCGCGATAAAGTCTTCTGCGGCATTCTCTACGGTGACAGAGGTCATGCTGGTCCTAAGGGCCCACACATCTGTTCCTTTGCCAAAATATCCCTCGCTCCTGGTATGTTCAGGCAGTCCGTTTTCATCTGCCATGACATTATACAGGACTTCATCGGGCATCTGGTCTGCGTAATACTTCACATTGATCTGATTTACACCGTCTGCCTTACCGATATAGCTGAAATAAACGCCGTCGTCCTCGATCACTTCGATGGAATTCTTTTCATATACTGCGCTCCATCCGTCAGTACTCTCATATTTCACGGTTTCAGGAGCGGCCGCTTCCTGCCCTGCTCCGGCTTCTGTCTCTGTTTTTTCTTCCACTGCGGTCGCCTCTGTCTGTGCAGCGTCCGTCTGCGTCGCTCCTGCCTGTGCTCCCGCACCTGCCTTTCCCGCACATCCTGTCATAAGCATTGCGGCGATCAGTCCCATTGTTACAAATGCCTTATTATACATAATCTTATGCGCCTCCGTTACAAGTTTTTATATTCTGTGTTTGAAATCCTGCCGGTCATCCCGGCTGGTTTTTATCCTGACAACATCATATACGCAAGGTGTCCGCAGTGTCCACTGCAAATAATAAATCGTGGTATAATGTCATAGAATCGTTCAGCAAATCAGAGGAACTATATCATGAGAAAAAACATTTATATAAACGGCCGCCAGGGAAAACTTGAAATCATACTGTTCGAACCCGACGAAAGAAATGCCGGCAAAGGCTCTTTTCTCTTTCTCCCCGGCGTTCCTGGGACTGATAAAAATGATGACCTGGCAGAAATGCTGTGTTTTGACGGGTACAGAGTACTGTGTCTGTCCTTCAGCGGCACTTGCGGAAGCGAAGGGGTCTACAGTCTGGAGCGCGCCCTGGAAGACGCCGAGACCGCTTACAGCTATCTGAGCGCCCTTGATCCGGACGGTGTCTCCGTTTTCGGCCATAGCATGGGAGGATTTATCGCAGCACACACAGCGGCTGCGCACCCGGGTACACGGTCCCTCATCCTGATGTTCCCCTGCGACATAGGAAGGCTTCCCATTTGGGATGATGAATCGATCATGACTTCCTACATCGTGAAGGATTTCCTGGACAGCCACGCCTCTTTGCTTTCAGGCGTCTCCTCAGAGCAGCTGATCAGCGAGATTTACCTAAACTCCAAGAGCTTCTCGCTGGTAAACCTGGCGCATGCTCTCTCCCGCATTCCGACCCTTATGATCGGCGGATCCAGAGACCGCTATGCGCCGCCCAGGCTCAACTGCTCGCCATTGTATGAGAGTCTGAAGAGTATTTCCGGTTCTTCAGTATTCTATAAGGAATTTGAGACCGGTCACTACGGCGCAGACTGCCGAGGCCTTATCAGCATAGCAATCTCGGATTTTTTACGCGGGCGCGGACGGATTTGATAAAAACACCGACATATAATAATTCAGAAGCAAAAACACCTCATCGGCTTTGAACCGATGAGGTGTTTTGTTGTTGAGGACTTTTACAGCCCTTGTTCAGCTGTTTTGTTCCGGATCGAACTTCAGTGAGGTCTAATTAGCGGCCGAACTGGCAGTCGTTGTTGCCGGAATCGCTTGTCCACATCTCAAGCATGTTGATGGGATCGTTGAAGTCTGCAAGCCAGCCTTCACGAGCGAAGTCGAAGTTGCCCTGTTTTCTCTCATCCAGGAATACGTTCCACTCACGCTTATCAATAGTCATGTTGATGCCGATCTCAGCGAAATCCTGCTGCATGATCTGAGCAACACCGATGTGGCCTGTGCCATCGTTGGTCAGGTATGTGATGTTCAGAGGAGTCTCAGCGGAAAGCTTGCCATCCTCAAATTTGAAGCCCGCATACTCGAGAAGCGCGATCGCCTCGTCGATAGCCGCATCCTGAACTTCCTCAGGATAGTAGCCGTCGCCTACAGGGAATTTATAAGCGCCGTTCTCTTTGAATGTGCCGCCGTTGCCGTCAGCCATTCCTGCAGGGATGTAGGAAGTTGCAACCTTCTGGCCTGTCTGGCCGACTGTCTCTACAATGTAAGGACGGTCGATGAGGATCGCGAAAGCCTTTCTCATAGCGATAGCCTGGTCAACAGTCTTGCCTTCGAAGATAGGGCTGTTTACGTTGAACGCCGCATAGTAGGTTCCCAGGTTGTCGATAACGTGGAAATCAGGGTTGTCCATGATAGAAGCGATCTCGTTTGTGGGAACTGTGTCAGCGAAGTCAAGGTCGCCGGAGTTGTAAGCTGAGAAAATTGCTGTGTCATCAGCAGAGAGCATCAGGTCGATCTCAGGGATGGTAACTTCATCAGCTCTCCAGTAATTGTCGTTCTTGGTCAGGACCATGGACTCTTCGTGTTTCCATGAAGTCATGGTGTAAGCGCCGTTGGTTACGAAACCGGCTTCTGCTGCCCATGCGCCGGGGTTGGTCTCCCATCCTGCCGCTGCCTCAACCTGTGCCTGGGGAACAGGAAGGTATGCAGGGAATGCTGCGAGGTCAAGGAAGTATGCGCAAGGAGCTACCAGCTTAACTGTGAGGGTCTTGCCGTCTTCAGATGCGACAACATCAAGAGCGCCGTCAGCGTTCTTTGCGATCGCGTCGAACATGTATCCGTAGTCAGCTGCTGTCTCGGGAGCTGCTGCTCTCTTCCATGCATACTCGAAATCCTTGGCGGTCAGGTCTGTGCCGTCGGACCACTTGAGGCCGTCACGAAGTGTGAAGGTATAGGTCATGCCGTCTTCAGAGATCTCAGTGTTCTCAGCCAGCGCGGGCTGAAGGTTTCCGTCCTTGTCATAGGTGTAGAGGCCTTCAAACATGTTGACTGCGAGGCAGGCGCCGTCAACGGAAGAGTTCAGGGCGGGGTCAACCTTTGCGGGCTCGGAAGCCAGGTTGATCTTCAGAACGTCTCTGGGGCAGGTTGCGAACTGGAAGAACTTGAATCCAAACAGGTTGGAATAGATGCCTTCCACGTCTGTCTTCTGCAGATACAGATCGTTGTAATAGTAGATCGGGATAACCGCTGCTGTGCCCATCAGGATATCTTCTGCCTTATGCATCAGAGCTACACGGTTCTCCATATCTGTTGTGGTCTTGATCTCGGTGATCAGAGCTTCGTACTCAGACCAGTCGGGAGCGGACTTACCCTCAGCGATCGCCTTGTAGGTAACGCCTTCAGGAGTGGGATAAATGGTGGATTCACCAGTTGCCTCCCCGGCCGCTTCCTGTGTCTGTGTTGATGTAGATGCGCCGGTGCTTCCGCCGCAGGCAGTCAGCAGAGACAGAGCGGTAACAACAGAAAGTACGAGTGCTAATGCGCGTTTTTTCATAACTTCCTCCTTTTGCTGTTTTGCAGCGGATCTGATCGCAGTCCTGATCCGCTGCCAGTTACTTTTTATTTATGTATGTCCCGCATGTACAGGTTCAATCCCCTTCTGCCTGAAAGGAGATCTCATGCACTGCAGAAAACACATCGTATTGATTATACTACTTCACACGCGGTTATGCGCGTTAAAGTAATAAAATATCATGATGCCAATGTTTTACTTATTCCAGCACGCGACCATGTGGCCGTTTCCTCTGTCTGTCAGCGACGGACACTCCTGCGCGCACTTTTCTGTCGCGAAACGGCACCTGGTCCGGAAAGCGCATCCGGAAGGCATACGGAGCGGACTGGGAACATCTCCCTCGAGTATGATCCTCTTGGAGCTCTTCGCGATATTGGGATCCGGGATCGGAACCGCGGAGAGCAGGGACTGTGTATAAGGGTGGATAGGGCTGTCATAGAGTTCATCCGCGTCAGCTGTCTCCACAACTCTTCCCAGATACATGACCGCGATTCGGTCGGAAATATGCCTGACGACCAGAAGGTCGTGCGCGATAAAGAGGTACGCGACGCCCAGTTTCTCCTGAAGTTCTTCAAACATGTTGATGACCTGAGCCTGGATAGAAACGTCCAGCGCGGATACAGCCTCGTCGCAGACGATAAATCTGGGATCCACGGCCAGCGCTCTGGCGATACCGATACGCTGTCTCTGTCCGCCGGAGAACTCGTGTACATATCTTGTGGCGTGCTCCGCGTTAAGTCCGACCAGCTCCATAAGACCCAGGATCTTCTCTCTTCTTTCCTTGCTGTTTGAGTAGAGTTTATGGACATCGAGGGGCTCGCCGATGATCTCTTCGACCGTCATGCGGGGGTCCAGGGAGGAATAGGGATCCTGGAAGACCATCTGCATCTTGGGGCGGTACTTGATCATGTTCTGGTCGGTGATCAGTTCTCCGTCGTAATAGATCTCGCCGCCGGTGGGCTTATAGAGACGCAGCAGCGTACGGCCGACTGTCGTCTTGCCGCAGCCGGACTCTCCTACAAGTCCGAGAGTCTCACCGGGCTTTATGCCGAAGTTGACGCCGTCAACCGCCTTGAGGAGCGTTGTCTTCATAAAGCCGGTGCGAATAGGAAAATACTGTTTCAGGTCTTTTACTTCAACTAAGTATTCGCTGCTCATGCTTTCACCTCCGCTTCCTCATCATGAAGATATTTGTTATCCCTTATATTGATCCAACAGGAAGCCAGATGTGTCTTATCGATCCTGACCTCCTCGGGAACCTGTGTCAGGCAGATCTTCATGGCGTTGTCGCATCTTGCGCAGAACGCGCATCCCTTGGGCATGTTCAGAAGATTGATGGGCGTACCCGCAATGGGAATCAGCTTTTTCTTCATATTGCTTACGGACGGGATGGAACGCAGAAGTCCTTTCGTGTACTCATGGCAGGGATTGTAGAAAATATCCTCTGCCGTTCCGCGCTCACAGATTCTTCCGCCGTACATAACGACGATCTCATCAGACATCTGCGCGATGACGCCCAGATCGTGAGTTACGATGATGATCGCCATACCCAGCTTTTTCTGCAGTTCCATCATCAGCTCCAGGATCTGCGCCTGAATGGTAACATCCAGAGCTGTGGTGGGCTCATCGGCGATGAGGATCGAAGGCTCGGATACCAGCGCCATAGCGATCATGACACGCTGGCGCATACCGCCTGAGAGCTCATGGGGATACTGCTTGAGGCGGCGGGGCGCATCGTTAATACCTACCAGTTCCAGCATCTCCTGTGCTTTCTTTCTGGCCTCTTCTTTGCTCACCTTGTTGTGTGTGGTGATAGCTTCCATGATCTGGTTTCCCACCGTGTAGACGGGATTGAGGGAGGTCATGGGATCCTGGAAGATCATAGCGCAGTGTCTTCCGCGAAAGTCCTCCATCTGCTTGGGAGTATATTTGGTGATATCCTCGCCCTTGAACAATACCTTGCCCTGTGTGATATGGCCGTTTCCGTCCAGGATCTGCATGATGGAATAGGCCGAGACCGATTTGCCGGAACCGGATTCGCCTACGATTCCCAGGCTCTTTCCTTCCTCCAGCGTATATGTAACACCGTTGACTGCCTTGACTTCTCCCTTATCGGTCTTGAAGGAAGTATGAAGGTCAATGACCTGCAGAAGCGGCGTGTGCTTTTCTGTATTCTGACTCATGGTTTACCTGCTTTCCTCTTTCAATACTAACAGCGTCTTCTTGTTAACTCTCGTCGACCCGTCTCCTTGCTTATTTGCTTCTGAGCTTGGGATCGAACGCGTCGCGCAGGCCGTCGCCGAGAAGGTTGAAGGCCAGGACGATCAGGACGATCAGGACCGCAGGGTAGACCAGCTGCATGGGATAAGTCTGCAGGCCCTCACGTGCGGAGTTCGCAAGAGAGCCCAGGGATGGCATGGGATCGTTAACGCCCATACCGATAAATGACAGAAAGCTCTCCGTGAAGATCGCGGAAGGGATCTGCAGGGCTGTTGTAATGATGATGACCGAAATACAGTTGGGAATAATGTGCTTGCGGATGATATGGGCGGGCTTTGCTCCGATCGATCTGGCCGCAAGGATGTACTCATTATTCTTGATCGTAAGGATCTGGCCTCTGACAAGTCTGGCCATGCCGACCCAATACAGCAGTCCGAATACGATGAAAATACAGATCATATTGGTGCCGAGCGCGTTTACGATCGGGTTGTTGGTATTTTCCAGGATCGGCTGCAGGACAGTTGCCAGCAGAATGATGATCAGCATGTCCGGCAGCGAATATATGATATCGACGATACGCATCATGATCAGATCCGTTCGCCCTCCTGTATACCCTGCTATTGACCCGTATATGACGCCGATGATCAGGACCAGGATACTGGCAAAGAGACCGACGGTCAGGGAGATCCTCGCGCCGTAGACCACACGGATAAAGTAGTCGCGTCCCAGAGAGTCCGTTCCCAGGATATGCGGGAATACCTTTCCGCCTTCCTCCATGTATTTCTGTTCCATTTCCGAATATTCGAACGCCGCGAGGTTCTTGTTGGATCTGTCACGTCTTCCGTTAACCTTGATGATCTCCGAATAAGAATAAGGAACGACCAAAGGAGCGAAAGTGATCGTGATGATGATGAGCACAAGGACAATAATAGATCCCACTGCCAGCGGGTTCTTCATGAGTTTTCTCATACCATCCTTAAAAAAGGTGGTAGATTCGCTCATGACATCCGCCTGCCGCTTTTCATCCTCTGTAGCGGCTTCAAACAGGGCGGGATCGATCTGCATGCTTAAAGGATTTTTCTTTGCTTCCATACTTACCTGCCCTCCTTAGTCCAAAGTGATCCTGGGATCGACAACCTTGTAAGCGATATCGCTGAGCAGGTTGCAGATGACCATTACTACTGCCAGGAAGATGGTAGTTGCCATGATCATGGGATAGTCACGGTTATTAATGGATTTTACGAACTGCTGGCCGAGACCTCCGATCGTAAAGATATTCTCGACGACCAGGGAACCTGTCAAAATATAGGCGAGCATGGGTCCTACATATGTGATGACGGGGATCAGCGCGTTCCTGAGCGCGTGCTTAAAGATGACCTTGACCATCGGAACGCCCTTAGCCCGCGCGGTGCGGATATAGTCCTGACCAAGCGAGTCAAGCATGGACGTCTTGGTAAGACGCGTGACATAAGCCGTCGGATATGCCGCCAGCGCTATGACCGGCAGGATCAGAGACTTGCTCGACGCATCCCAGACCGGAAGCAATTGCAGCTTGATGCAGAATACCAGCATCAGGAATGTCGCGAACACGAAGGAAGGCATTGCCGTAAACAGCGTTGTGAAGAAGACGATGATACGGTCGATCGGCCCGTTCCTGAACAGGGCCGCCATTGAACCCAGTATAATGCCGGCGAAAACTGCCAGTACAGCTGCGGTAAGGCCCAGACGCCCGGACACCTTGAAACAGGAAAGCAGTGTATCCTTAATATCGCGGCCGGTCTTAAGCGATACGCCGAAATCTCCATGCATGAGATTCTTCAGATACAGGGCAAACTGCACCGGGACAGGCTTGTCCAGGTTGTAGCGCTGCTCCAGAACCTGCTTTGTTGCTTCTGAAAGTGCCTTTTCTGAGTTGAAGGGTCCTCCGGGAATCGCATTCATGGCAAAGAATGTGATCGCGCAGATTATAAATACACTAACGATCGCCAGAAGGACTCTTTTTACAATGTACCGAGTCATGGTTTTCCCCTTTCACAGTTGTAATTTCCTAAAGCGTTTTAAGCTTAAAAGTAAACAGCATCTCCATAAATGATCTACAATGGATAACTGTATACAAAAATAAATTATATCATCTCAATTGCCAATTACAAGATATATGCCCTTTAAAACGAACGGATTTATGAATATCCGAGGATTATTTCGATTATTTTTGTGCAAATTATCAAAAAATTGTTTTATGCCTTCTGCCTTCTCTGTTTTGCCCTCTTTCTCATAAACCAGGAATAGTAAAAGGCATATGTGACCGACGTGACGGTCCAGGAGACAGGGAAGCAAAACAGCAGGACCCGCATGGAAGAAGCGCGCGGGAATACGAATGCCACCCACAGGATCCTCAGGACGCATACGCCGAGAAAGGTGATGATCGTAGGGCGAAGCGACTCTCCCATCCCCCGAAGCGTCGCGAAGAACACTCCGCTTGGCACGTACAGAATATAGAAAGGCAGGAGGTACCGCATCATATCGACGCCGATCTCTATGACGCCGGCGTCTGTAGTAAACAGTCCCAGAAGGATCGGGCAGCCCGTATACATGATCACAATAGTCATCCCCATGAAAAGATACATAATGGCGGCGCCCTGTCTTATGACCCGGCGCACACGCTCCATACGGCCGGCGCCCAGGTTCTGTCCCACAAAGGTCGTTATAGAGACAGCGAGGGCTGCCTCAAGCATCCAGTAAAAGGATTCGATCCTGACAAAACCAGCGTAAGCCGCCACTGTATCCGTTCCAAACGTGTTGACGGCGGATGTCAATACAACGCAGGAAAACGTGTACATCAGCGTATCGAACCCCAGCGGTATACCCAGCCTGAGCATTTTCAGGCTCATGTCCCGCTTCAGGCAGATCCTGCCGGGGCTCAGACGGGGCATCAATTCCCGGCCTGTTCCGCGGACCAGGGCGTGCAGAACCAGAAATGCGCTCAGAACCTGGCTCAGGATCGTAGCAAGCGCTGCGCCTCCGATCCCGAGTTTCAGCACTGCTACAAACAATATATCCAGCGCAATGTTCACCCCGCTGCAGATAAGAAGGAAGCGGAAGGGTCTTTTGGAGTCCCCCACTGCCCGCAGTCCGCTCGCCCCCATATTGTAGACCGCGTTCGGGATAAGTCCGCAGGAGACAACGCGCAGATAGAGCACGGATTCCCGCATGGTTTGGGCCGGCGCGCCCGCAAGCTTAAGAGCCGGACCAGCGGCGATGATCCCCGCTGTCATAAACAGCGTTCCAAGCGCGAGCGCCAATGCGATCGCGTTATGTATGCCGCTGTCCAGCAGCTTTCTGTTTTTGGCCCCATAGGCCTGGGACAGAATCACGCCGGCGCCTCCCGACATGCCGATCATGAATTCTGTCACCATCGCATAGATCTGTCCCGCGGAACCGCCCACTGCGGTCAGCGCTGTTTTGCCGACGAAACGGCCCACGATGATCGTATCTGCCGTGTTGTAGAGAAGCTGCAGAAAGGACGCTCCCAAAAGAGGGGCAAAATACAGAAGAAGCTGCTTCCAGATCACCCCTTGAGTGATCGGATTTACAGCTTCCCGGTTCGTATTCATGGTTTCTGTACCGTCATTCCTCATCCGCGCAGTCCGTCAAAATCCACCTTGTCTCCAATGCACATCACAAGATCCGAAAGCCCCTTCTCGTCTTCTTCGCTGAACCTGTTCAGCACAGGGCTGTCGATATCCAGTACTCCGACGATTCTGCCGGCGCTCCTGACAGGGAGTACGATCTCAGAATTGGAAGCCGAATCACAGGCGATGTGACCCGGGAAAGCATGCACGTCTGCCACCCGCTGGATCTTCTCTTCCTTCACCGCTGTGCCGCATACGCCCTTTCCAATCTCAATCCGTATGCAGGCGGTCTTTCCCTGAAAGGGACCCACCAGAAGGCTGCCCCTGTCCATAAGATAAAATCCCGCCCAGTTGAGACGGTCAAGAGATTCATAGATCAGCGCTGAGATATTGGACAGCGCAGCCACATAGTGCGGCTCTGTCTCGATGATAGCCTCCGCCTGTGCCTTTATTAATGCATAATCCGTCATATTGTACTCCTTAGGTCCGCAGCATCAGAACCCCCGCTCACGCAGGTCGCTCACCAGCTGCACGTAGAATTCCCGAATATCCAGTCCCTTCAGGTTCTCTCTGTTGAGGTCGATCATATCTCCGTGGGAGATCCCGCGGCCCTTTTTCTCCAGGCGGACCATCTGCAGAGAGGATCCCCAGTTAAAGGAATCTATACCGACCAGGCCGTCATTTTCACCGTCAAAATACTTGACCAGACGATAGGTAAAGTTGAGAGGAAACTGCCCCGACGACGCCTCATTCATGACAGATCCGACAGACTGATAATAAATATCAGGATCATCGTGAATGATTTCGTTGCGCTCGCGGCATTTTTCCGAAGTGAGGTCGTAAACCGCCGCAAGGAAATCCGGATTTTTGTCGCCCAGTTTAGCGGCGACTGTATTGTACTGCTTCGCGATCATTTCCTGCTGCTTTTGGGGAATCTCGCCAAGCAGATAGTCCGCGAATTCGCATCCCCTGTGGGGTGTGTTGATAGTCGTCAGGGAAGCAACATACTGCCTTGCAGAGGTCGTCGCGATCGCTGTGCGGGAGTCGAGTCCCCCTTTGGAGTGGGCGATGATGTTTACCTTGCCGCATCCCGTCTGTTGGACAATCTCTTTTATCCTCTTTTCCAGCTCCAGCGCGCTGTCGTTTACTGCCGCCGCACTGTTGTGCTCACCGTAGTAGATCGTCGCGCCGTTTTTCTCAAGTTCCGCGGGGATACGCCCCCAGTAGTTGAAGTGGTCAAAATCGCGGAAGAACACGCCGTGTACTAAAAGGAGCGGATATTTTGTCTTACAGACCTGCTGCGCCGCTCTCTCCCTGTCCCGCTTAGCGAGGTTCCGCTCCACAGCCACTTCCTGCCTGCAGGTCCTGATGATCCCGGTCAGCATAAAAAGATTCACAAAGGGGATCCAGCCGCAGAGCGCGCCTATGATCCGCTTCTTCACGCCAAGCTGTACAGAAGACGTGTAGACCAGGATGATCCCGATCCAGAACAGCACAAACTCGATCAGAAAGATCGCTATTCCTGCCGAAAGCCATGCGACGGGATTTGCAAGGAAGTTCCAGGTGTGACTGATCGGTCCGAACCAAATAACACTGATCACCAGCGCAGTGCTGGTGACCAGAAAAAACTCCAGTATCTTTGTTCCTATATCGCAAATGCGAATATTCCTAGGCATTGCAGTTCCTCCCGGGCTCCTTACCGGCCGCCCTCCCGGATTCAGACGAGTTTGCTTCCGCAGTACTCACAACAGCCGTTTGCGTCCGGCGTTGTCGCGGCGCCGCAGTAAGGACATGTGACAGGGCCTCTCTGCGGCTGTTCCTGTGCCGGCTGAGAAGATGCTGCTCCGGCTCCGCCTGCAGCCGCCTCACCCCTCGCAGTCCTCTGCATGTAATCTACAGCTTCCTTGATCTCATTTCCGAGATTCAGGTTCTCGTAATACTTATTCTCATTATTAATTCCGACAAAGCTCGAAGTCACCCGCCAATTGCTCTGTACACCGGTCATCGGCCGCTCGCCGACCTTGATATAGCCGTTGCTGATGGAATAATTGATATCGTCAAAATACGGACTGTTCACATCGATCTTTGCGAAGAAATTGTAGGAATACTCATAGCGAGGCGGATTATAGCTGATGAAATGGCCTTCCTTGTCCTTGGTCTTAAGCTCGGTGCGGCTCTCCTTGATCTCAAGTGAACATCCTGCGGCCTGAGAGAAATCCAGGACATCCGGGTTGGCCTTTTCAAGATTGCTCGCGCTGGTCACGATAAACTTCTGATGGTTCTCATCCAGAAGCAGTTTCATATAATTGCCGATAGACCGGGTGGTCGTAAAGTTCCTGACCGCGTTCTTATTCTCCTCGCGATAGGCGAGCTGCTCCGCGATCTCCGCCTTCGTGCTGTGCCGTCTCTCGCTGAACCAGGGCGAGAGTTTGGATGCGCACTCCTTGCACATGTTTCCGTCTTCCAGTTTCCTGTTGCCCAAAAGGCCGATCTTGCCTCCGCAGAAGTCGCAATATTTCTTATCAAATAACCCCATTTGCCGCTCCTCTCTCCGATATCCGGATCGGTCGTAAAACAGTGAAAATGTCCTTCTGCCAATAATTATACTGGATATCCGGACATTTGTTAATGCCGGCTCAGAACCCCAGATTGTCGTTCACGAGGATCACATGGATCCTACCGGGATGTCTTGAAAAGCGGGTGATCAGGAACTGGCAGCAGATCGTATCAGGCGATTTGCAGTTCATGCAGGCGCCTGTCTTGGCGCAGGGTGTATTCAGCCCGAATCTCTGCGCGTTGATCGGCGCGGCGACATTTCTCGCCCTCTTCATAGCGCCGTCCACATCGTCGCAGATTTTGTTCATGCCCGCGATCACAATCACTTTGCGGGGTCCCTGGGCCAGAGCGGAGACTCTGTTGGAATTGCCGTCAATGTTGACCAGAATCCCGTCTTCCGTCATCGCGTTCGCGCTCATCAGATAGAAGTCGGCGTCATAAGCCGCGAGCATTGCCGCCCTCTTGTCCTCTACGGCGTCCCTGTCGATAAAATTATAGTTTCCCTCGGTCAGGGCCTTCACGAGACCGATCTCATGGACGCTCATTCCTCCGCCCATCGTCACCGTGCTCCCCTCAGGGATCAGAGCGAGCGCCTGCTTTAACGCCGCCTCTTTATCCGCCGCATAGTACCCGGCCATGTTGCGGGACTGCAGTCCCTTGATCACCTTCTGTGCCAGAAGTTCATTGCGCTTTGTGATATTTGCGTTCATGATTCACCCCTCCTTAAGTTTTATATTTCTTTTTATGATATGATGAGAACAGATCTCATAACCATATTATTTTTTAGTGAGGCATTTCCTGCAATGAGTCAAAAAAGCACCCAACCTGTACGTTTCCGTCTCTGCGCAAGACCGGAGCGGCTGCAGCGCTGTCCGTCAGGGTTCCGGGGCTTTTGCCTTGGGACCCGTTTTTTATGAACCGTTTTTTTTCAGGATCGCGTTGAGCCATTTCTCACTTTCTCTTCCGGGCCTGACATCCCCTGTCACCCGGCTCCCGACAATATGCAGCCCTTTGCCGCCGTATTTTCCGGCAGCCGCCGCAAGGCGCTCCTGCAGCCGATCCATAGTCATATCTGTGAAATAGCGTCCGTTCCGCTC
>Ga0256404_1002786_pt1 | contig 37479 bp, 37 predicted proteins | sample RumenRJG_01DNA_FD_185990 | JGI IMG/M metagenome (GOLD analysis project Ga0256404, IMG submission 185990) | Bovine rumen microbial communities from Lethbridge, Alberta, Canada - RJG_01 | ecosystem: Host-associated > Mammals > Digestive system > Stomach > Rumen | place: Canada: Alberta | collected...
AAGTTTCTTCGTATTTACTATGCGAGAGTAAAAGAAGTCTTAATTGCTGCAGAACCCTAGACTTAATAGCCATTCATGAATACATTTTTCAGACTGCTTCGGCGGTCTTTTTGTCGTACTCATTTTTCGCCTTGAAAAATATTATCATTTTTTCGATTTAGGGCTTGACTTTTATTTGCAGGTCTATTTTAACCAGTTGTCTTTGTCTGATTTGAGATACGCTTTGAACATTTCAAGATCATCTTTTGTAGTCAGTTTGATATTCTTATCAGAACCGCTAGCAAAATATAATCTTACGCCAAGTTCTACCATCATTGTATTTGTATAATGCGAACCATAGATTCCAATTTCTTTTTCAAAAGCTTCATGGTATTTTTCATCCAATAATCCGAACTTATATGCTTGCGGTGTTGACACTCTGCGAAGCGTTTCTCTGGGGATAAATTTTACCGTGCTTATTTCATCATCTACTACAAAAATCTGTTCATTATAAGGCATTGAAGTCACTGCATTGCCATACTTTTTACACTTTATTATTACATCTGTTAACACACTTTCATCGACAAGAGGTCTTATTCCATCGTGTATAATGATAATGTCATCAGCATCGGCATGGCCTTCAAGATTAAAAACGCCATTCTTGATAGACTCTTGCCCAGTATTACCTCCAGAAACTATCCTCTTCAGTTTTGTGATATTGAATTGCCTTGCATAAGCACTAATAACATCGTGCCATCCTTCAATACAAACAAGTTCGATTTCATCAATCATAGGATGCTTCTGAAAGCTTTCCAATGTATATATCAAAACAGGTTTATCATATACATTGATAAACTGTTTTGGAATATCTTGTCCCATTCTTGTGCCGGAGCCACCAGCTATTATTATTGCTATTGTCATTTTTTCTCCTTTTGGTACTGTTTGTTTCTAATGTAATAACTTCCAAGGTTCGGTTTTGTTTGCGTATGACACCTTCGTTTGTTTTCTGGCGGTAGTTTCATATAATCACCATATATATGCGATAAGAATCTGTGGTAATTGCGAGGAGCTTTAAACAAGTATCCTTCAAATTCAATCTCAATTACATCTTTGAGATCATCACATCTATAGTAGTCATTATCATAATATGCTCCAAACAGATTTGCGGCATACACAGTATTGCAGCCTATATATTTAGTGCATATATTACACATTTTTGTATAAGTCTTTTTTCGATTCCAAGGAATCATGATTCCCATCGTTTTGGCAAATAGCCGCCTTTTCCTTTGAACAAACGAATACCCATCTGTTTTCCCTAATAGACTCCATTTATAACATTTAAACTGAAGGTACTGAATTTTCTTTAATAGTTTATTATCTGGAATATTGTCAAATGGGAAAACATCTAAAAACACTCCGTTATTCTGCTTTGAATCCTTTGTATAATCTTCTAAAAAAACAGTATTTCTGATTCTTAGTTTTGCATAACCATGCCCATAATGAGTATCAGAATTAAAAGTTTGCAAAAAATAACTTGGATCCAGTTCTTCCTTTGCTATTGAAATGAATTTCTGATAATCTCGTCTTAACAGGCCAATATCCATATCGTCATCCCATGGAATAAAGCCCTTGTGTCTAACCGCTCCAAGCAAACTGCCTCCGACCAGAAAATAATTGATATGATGTTTATCACATATTCTCTTAAACTCTACGGCCAAATCAAGTATTGCCAATTGAAGTTTTCGTAATTCTTTCATAAATAACCATCCTGTGCATCAAATCTCATAAGACACTAAAGTATTACTTCAGATCCCCCGTTTCTTCAAACGGTTTATTATACTTCATCTGCTCCAGTATTTTCGCATCAACTAACGCTCTGTACCACCTGTGATACATCCAATGGAACACAAAGCCTTCCTTGCCGTCCAAGAAACCAAGCTTGAATATGTAGTAATAAATAAACAGCATCCAGCTGCGTATAAACATCGGGAATCTGTAATAGATGCCGAACTTTTTCTGTCGCTGCGTAGAGATACCCTTATCGTTTGATGAACTAATACTTCCATCATTTGTATTGTTGATATACTCAATGTAATCCTGCATTTCTCTCGTTGCATACCAGTTCATCTTGTTTACCCAGTGTGTCATATCCTTGAAATCATAATGGATAAATCTTTCTTTGCAAGATATTGAACGACCTTTTGAGAGGATAGTATGTTCATCCATTTTTCTGTCTTCAATTCTTCCAATACCAGTTTTAAACAACATCAGTTTACGTTTGTTATGCGCACCATGACTTATTCTTCTGCCCATAAAATAAAGCCAAGCTTCCATCGTAACACCATTAACATCATCGTTAGCATGTTTACGCATAATTTGTGACAACTCTTTGCATAACGCCGGAGTCAACCTCTCATCTGCGTCCAATCTGAATGTCCATTTGGTTGTGATATTAGTATTATCGATTCCCCAGTTGAACTGCCGAGCATAGTTTTCGAAAGGGTGCTTGTAAACATCAGCACCCATTTTTTTTGCTATCAAACAAGTTCTATCAGTACTGCCGCTATCTACAACTACCACTCTTTTCGCAAATCCCTTGATAGATTTTAAGCACTGAGGAAGATTGATCTCTTCATTTTTTGTAAGAATAATAAAAGTAACGTCTCCCATAAAAACCTCTATTTTTCTGTAACATTAATTGACTCTTTTAACGTAAAAACTCTGTAATCCATCTTGTATATGCTCATCTTCTTATCATAGTACAGGTTACCGAACGCCTTATCAACGATGCCGGTAACAAGTCCAAGAAGTTTGAGCGACCAAGTGAAACCCTTTATCAGATGTACCTTTTTCCCGTGTGCCGCGCCAATCATTCTGACCATTTCAGAGGTATTGCTGTATTCCCTGTTCTGCGGCCAGAACGTTCCTCGCTCGTTGTTTATTATCATTAGACGTACAAACTCGCAGAGATTTTCGATGTATAGCATTGAACGTCTGTTCTTGACATACGGGAATATCGGCAGCTTCTGTGCCATCTTCGACATCAGCGGATAATTGCCCTTGCTGCCTTTGCCGTAGATCATCGGCGGTCTGAGAATAACTACCTTGAAGTTTTCGTCTTCAAGCTTGCGCAGACCGTTCTCAGCTTGTACCTTGCTGTCTCCGTAGCAGTTTGCAGGTCTGACAGGAGTGTCATTTGTTATGCGCTTGCCCTTGCCTATCGGCGCACTGTTGCCGTAAACAATAGCACTGCTCATAAAAATAAACTGCTTAACACCGTCTGCTTTAGCCTTCTTTGCGGTCTCTACTGTGAGATCGGTATTGACAGCGTAATACAGTTTTTCTTTTTCCTTGCTTATATTGCCGTTATCTGAATGCGCAATGCCTGCGACATGAAAAACACAGTCATAGCCGGAAAAGCTTACGCTCTTCCAGCTATCACCGATCATATCAACTGTATCAATGGAGTAGTCATTGTAAAAGCTCTCCATGTATTTTTCAAACGAGGTGCCTATGTAGCTGCCAGCACCTGTGATGAGTATTTTCTTCATAATGCATTCGCCTTTTCAAATTCTTTTGCAAGCTGACCTGTGCCGCCCTCAACTACGCCTTTGCTCTTTAGCACTGCGTATACTGAACCGACCATAATCTTGGTGTCCATAAGCAGTCCTGAAAGACTTGACTCCTTGATAGCATTCGCATAAACACCGTCGAGTCTTGCTTTCTTTGGTATCTCAAGCTCATCTCTTCCGCTTATCTGTGCAAGACCTGTAAGACCTGGCTTGATGTCATTTGCGCCGTATTTATCGCGCTCTGAAGTCAGAAAATCCTGATTCCAAAGAGCTGGTCTTGGACCGATAATGCTCATATTGCCGATAAAGATATTCCAAAGCTGCGGAAGCTCGTCTATTGAGAGCTTTCTAATCAGCTTACCGCTTTTGAGCAGGTACTGGTCGGGATTATCGAGCATATGTGTCGGAACGTTCTTTGGTGTATCAAGTCGCATTGAACGGAACTTGAACAGTTTGAAATATCTCTTATCCTCGCCAACTCTCTTCTGACAGAAGATGACCGGGCCGGGATCGTCTTTTTTGATACAAAGTGCAGTTACTGCATAGACAGGTGCGAGGCATACCATTCCAAAGAACGAGAGCACAACGTCAAAACCGCGCTTAATGAACTTTTCATAAAAAGTTGGATAGTGAGTAGTAACACCCGTTGATTCAAGGTGTCCCTGAACACCGTCTGCGTTAGGCTCGTCATTTCCGTCTTCAACAAAAACAACGTTCTGACCCTGCATTTCGTTCTGTTCAAGCGGATCGTCCTCGTAATATGTAGCTGCTTTCTGCTTTTTTGCAATCATCCTCATGATGAAGAATGCGACTCCGAGAATCACTGCGGAGACTTTGATAAATTTTCTAAACTTCTTACCCATAACAAAGATCCTCTGAAATGAATTATTGATTTCTGAATACTACGCCGTAGTCCACCTTTGTCCTCGGCGGAACAGTTGTGTTTGAACAAACCGTTGAATTGCAGTCTAGGTGACAGCCCTCACCAACAAACGAATTGTGGTTAACAACAGCACCGCTTGAAACTATCGTACATTTGCCGACCTCGACAGCCGTACCGATAACAGACATTGGCTCGATAACGCAGCCCTCTGCGATTTTGGCTGACGGACTGACATAAGCTCTGCGGCTGATGAAGGAAACTATCTCATAGCCTGCCTCTTTGAGTTTTTCTGTGGTTTCAACACGAACATCAGCATTGCCGATAGCAACTATCGCACACTGGTATCTGTCGGTGAATTCCCTGTAATCCTTTATCTTGCCCACTGCAAGCTCACTTTTGTCGTCAAGAAAATCTATTTTGTCATACAGATTGAGTGCTCTGGCAGATTCTTTTATCATTGCGCCGTACTGCCCTGCGCCGATTATCAATAGGTTGTTCATAACCGCCCTGCTTTCAATTTTTTTGCTACCTTCCCTGACTTGTCCATCATACCTTACTTTTCGCAAAACATAGCATTTTGTTAAAAGCTTTAAAATTCAAATATAGTTTTATTGCATAATTTCACAAATTCTATTATAACAAACAAAATGGTAGATGTCAACGAAAACATTTGAAATTTGGCAAAATGGCAACTATTTGCAATGTTTAACGACAAAAACTGAATATTTCAACGAAGGAAAGTTGATTATGACATATACTGGTGTTTACAGGCGCAAGGACGGTAGTTGAAAAGCAAAGTTAATACTCGATTGTTATGATAGATAAAAGCGCGTCAACAGGTCATTCAATGGCAAGACTGCCGATAATACTTGATATTTGGCGCTTTTCTTTTATTTTGATTAGTATAATATTCTGACAACACCGCATCAATATTCTGAAAAACAATAAATAGTTGACTATTACTAATTATTATGCTATACTGTCTAATGTGAAAAAATTCTATAGTGACTAAGGAGAAATGACGCTATGAAAGAAATATCCAAGCTTATGTCATACAGAGAAAGCATCAGGGTCGTTGATGCAACACTTCGCGACGGAGGACTTGTAAACGACTTTTTCTTTGATGATGATTTTGTAAAAAGCCTTTATCTTACGAACATCAAGTCGGGCGTTGACTATATGGAATTCGGCTACAGGGGCGACAAGGAGATGTTTGACCCCGAAAAGTTCGGTAAATGGAAATTCTGCGATGATGACGATATAAGAGCTATCGTTGGCAATAATGATTCAGACCTCAAAATCGCTATTATGGCTGACGTGGGAAGATGCAACTACAAGCAGGACATCAGACCAAAGAGCGAAAGCCCTGTTGACCTTATTCGCGTTGCGACATACATCAACCAGATACCGACGGCGGTTGATATGATAGAGCACGCAAAGAACAACGGATACGAGGTCAGCTGCAACATTATGGCGATATCTTCCGCACAGGAGGGTGATGTGCGTGCAGCGCTTGATATTCTCGGTCAGACGGCTGTTGATGTTATTTACATTGTTGACAGCTTTGGTGCGCTGTATCCCGAGCAGCTTCAGCGTGTTGCTGCGCTGTATATTGAATACGGTGAGAAGTACAACAAAAAGATAGGCATTCACGCTCACAACAATCAGCAGCTTGCATTTGCTAACACCATTGAAGCTGTCGGTGATGGTGTTGACTGGCTCGATGCGACATATTCCGCAATGGGCAGAGGTGCTGGCAACTGCGCTATGGAGCTTCTTCTTGGTTTCCTTAAAAACCCGAAATACAAGGTCTTCCCTGTTATCAAGTTTATTGATGAGCATATGAACAAGCTCCGTGAAAGCGGTGTAAAATGGGGATATGATCTTCAGTATCTTATGACAGGTCTGCTCAATCAGCATCCGAGAACGGCGATAGAGTTTACAAAGAAAGACCGCAAGGACTACGCAGAATTCTACAAAGAGATAGTTGCACTTGACTGATAATTGCTGATTATAAACGAAAATGAGCCGTCACAAAGACGACTCATTTTTTATCCGGCACTGCAACAGATCATTGTCTATCATATATCTGTTGCGTAATAATTTGCGAATGGTGAGTTTTCGCAGGCTTGTTTTAGTCTTAGGTTTGAAACGTGGTCGTGGTACCCAGATTATCAAGACCAGCTCTTTCAAGGCTCTCGCCTACTATTTGCTGTACTCTCTGCTTGTGTATGCGATTGCCTGCGCTTGTAACAAATAACGCTTTTGATATGTCATTTTTGCTTTCAATGTATTTCTTAAGTACGTATTCGCATGAATCGTTCAGATACACAATGCGTTCTTTGTTGCCCTTACCAAGAAGTCTTAAAGACCTCTCTTCCTCGTCGTAGTCACTTACATTAAGCTCTACAAGCTCACTCAATCTCATTCCGCAGCTTAAAAACATCAATATAATACACAAATCTCTTAATCTGTGCTTTGAATCTATGCTGTTTAACAGCTTTATACTTTGCTGCTTCGTAAGGTGTTTTGGAACAGTAGGTCGGTACTTTTGAACTTCAAGATTTATAACAGTCTTATTATTAAAACTATCATAGTTAAGGGTGAGATAGAGGTATAATTGCTTTAAAGAACATATTATTCTTGCTATCGTTCTTGGGCTATTTCCTCTACTATTTGAAGTGAAGTTGAGAAATCTGCACATTTCTCCAGTTTTAACCTCGTTGAGCCATTCCAGCGGTACATCAGTTATTGATATTTTATCAAAGCTATCCTCTGATGTCTGCTGGTGGTTCATCTTTAGATATCTCAAAAACAATCTGATGTCATTGAAATATCCGTCAATTGTTGTGTCGCTTCTTGCCTTGACGACACTCAAATAGTCAAAGTATTCCTTGAGATAATTTGGGCTTTGCTTATAGTACCTCTCGTTCATTGAATGAACCTCCTAATAATGTTTTTTCTCACCAAAAAGGTAAGGTAATATATTTATGTGATATTTTCAGAAAAAACACAAGAAAAAATCGCTCTTTGGAGAGCGAATTTGAAAAAAATGTAGGAATATATAATTCAACAAAATGTCAAGTGCTGAATAATGTGCAAATGTTACAATTTGTTAATTGACAAAACTATAGATAAATAACTGCTGATATTTCCGCAGCGGCGCACACCCGAAATGATCTTTACAAGAGGTGTGTCGATGTATTTGAGTATTTCATTCACATAATCCGGACGAATTATCATATTATCACCCACCAAGAGTTTTTCTCCATTACACCAAATAAGTTTCTTAAAGTCAAGAGTTTTTTCGATATGAAAGGGAAAAGATTATTACTCGGAACATTTTATAGGTTTAGAATTATTGTTATGATGCAGGAACAACAAAATTCAGCTCAAGCCACATATAAAGAACCGCAGAAACCGCCCTTCCCGTATTATTATTTACCGGGAGGGGCGGTTCTTATCTTTGTGTCATTTGATAGTGGACTTAAGCCGGAACTGCTTCTTTAAGGCAACACCGCACATCCACCTCTTGATAGTTTTTTTCATTTTCTGCTTGCTTTTTTATTTGTTGAACTTAAGCGATGCTACAACAACGCTCCTTGGTGCAAGAGTTATCTTATTCAGCTGGCGGTCGACCATTTTATTGTAGTCAGTTGCTTTTTTATGCGGAACATCAGTATAAAAATCAATATTCCAGCTGTACCCCGACGGCAGATCTGGCATCTGCACGGGGCATTTCTCCCAGTATGCGTTGATGCCAATAAAGACTGCATCATCTTTACCTTTGCTGTCGCAGCCTGCGAACATAACGCCGATAACGTGGTCGTGATCGTTGAATTTATCATTCCAAGCCCATGTGTTATGCACGCTGATATCGGGAAAACCAAAACTCGACGGATTGGTTGAATGACGTATAACAGTATGCTTTCTTCTGAAAGCTATCATATCACTGACAAAATCGTGGATCTCTTTGTACTTTTTCAGTCTGTCCCAGTCAAGCCAGGAGATCTCGTTGTCCTGACAGTAAGCATTGTTATTGCCAAACTGCGTGTTGCAGAACTCATCACCTGCAAAGAACATTACTGCGCCTCTGCTGCAAAGCAGTGTTGCAAAGGCGTTTTTGACCATTCTGTTACGCAGACCGTTGATGTATTCATCGTCAGTCTCACCCTCTGCGCCGCAGTTCCAGCTTGTTACGCTGTTATCACCGTCTGTATTGTTCCAGCCGTTTTCAAGATTATGCTTTGTATTGTAGCTGTAAAGATCGTACATAGTAAAGCCATCGTGACAGGTCAGGAAATTGACTGACGCATTGTGCCATCTTTCGGGAGGATAAAGGTCTGCCGAGCCTGTTATACGCTGTACTGCCGCCCAGGCCATACCGTTGTCACCCTTTAGGAAGCAGCGAAGATCATCGCGGAAGCGTCCGTTCCATTCAGCCCATCGGTTCCAGGATGGAAAGCTGCCGACCTGGTAAAGTCCGCCTGCGTCCCAAGCCTCTGCAATAAGCTTTACACCGCTTAAAATAGGGTCGTAAGCTATCATCTTCAGAAGCGGAGGATTTTCAAGCGGTGTGCCGTCCTCGCTTCTTCCCAGGATAGATGCAAGATCAAAGCGGAAACCGTCAACACGGTACTCTATTACCCAGTACCGCAGACAGTCGATTATAAACTGCTGGACTATCGGGTGGTTGCAGTTCATCGTATTTCCGCAGCCGCTGTAATTGAAATATGTTCCGTCGGGCTTTAGCATATAGTAAACGTTGTTGTCAAGTCCTTTGAACGAGAAAACAGAGCCGTCCTCGTTGCCCTCTGATGTATGGTTGAATACTACATCGAGAAAAACAAGGATACCGTTTTCATTACATGTCTTGATAAGCGTTTTAAGCTCATCGCCCTCGTGGTTATACTCAATGCTTGATGCATAGCTTGTGTTTGGCGCAAAGAAACAGGTAGTATTGTATCCCCAGTAGTTGAGCAGCTGCTTGCCGTTGTACTGCCTTTCCTCGTAAAGCTCATCAAACTCAAAGATTGGCATAAGCTCTATCGCGTTGATACCGAGCTTTTTCAGATACGGTATCTTTTCAATGACTCCGTTGAAGGTACCGTTGTTCTTAACGCCCGAAGTCAGACTTTTGGTGAATCCTCTTACATGAAGCTCGTAGATAACAAGGTCACTGAAATTGATATCTATCTTTGCAAAATTGCCCCAGTCAAACGTATCGTTGCAGATCCTTGCGTGATAGCAATCTGTAGCGCCCGATCGTTTTCCCCATACGCTCTGCCCCGTTACAGCCTGCGCGTAAGGGTCGAGAATATTGGTCTTATTATTGAACAGCAAACCCTTTTCGGGAGCATATTCACCTGTAAGACGGTAGCAGTACTCTACCTCGTAGATGTCGATCCCGTAGATCATTATTGACCAGGTATCACCAATGCGGTAGCTGTTGGGGATCGGTATCTCTGCAAAGGGCTTTGTCTCTCCCCTGTTGAAAAGCACAACAGAGCAGGCTGTTGCCCCTGAGGAATGGACAGTAAAGTTTACAGCGCGAAGCATCGCAGAAGCGCCGTTTAGTTCGTATATACCCGGGCGGCATTCAAACCCGGCTATGATGTCAGTAGCCTTGAATGTTTCGGAGTTTTTCATTTTAACACAACCTTGTTTTTATTAGTATTTTAAAAGCTCGTTGTAGATCTCTATTGCATATCTGTCGGTCATACCCGATATGTAATCAATTATAGCCTGTGCATAGATCTGCTTTGTTTCAAGTTTACCATATATCTTTTCATTCTTATAGCGCTTGTACTGCCCTGCCCTTTCGCCAAGTAACTCCTTGTCAACGTACTTACAAAGAAAATCAAGGAAATCGGCAGAAAGCATCGGATAATCCCTGCCAAGCTTTTTCAGATTTACTAATGTATGCTCTTTATCGTACATATCAATAAGTGCAAGATATACAGCGCGTATAACTGACCTTACATATTCCTTATAAACATTGAATTTTGCGCTTGAATATATATGCTCGTAGTTGAAACACTTTATCTCATTGAGCATACTGTTGTATTTTTCGCTGAGCAGTATCCCCTTTTCGGGTGAACTGTTTTCGCAGATGTCGGTAATGAATTTGTGAATGATAACTGTTGTATTTATTGCGCTCTCGCTGTAGCTGCGCGAGATCTTGTTAAGCTTGCGAAGCTCTGAAAAACCGATGAACTTTAACCTTACAGCGTCTTCGATATCTCTCCCGAGGTATGCTATCTTATCGGATATCTTGACCACACAGCCTTCCCACGTGTACGGCTGATACTTCCCCGGTGTATCGAAATCAGCAAGATCAATAGCATCTTTGTGCGGTTTGATGCCGTTGTGGTCAACTTCGCCGCAGTGTGAGATTATACCGTCTCTGACTGCGTAGGTAAGGCAGAGATTATCAAAGTTTCTGCCGCTGTTTTCAAGCAGCTCAAGCTTGTCAATAACTCGCAGGCTGTTTCGCTCGTGCCAGAATCTATCCATACCGTTTTCTTTGCGAAGTGCAGAAAGCTCGTTCTCTCCCTCGTGACCAAACGGTGCGTGCCCGAGGTCATGACCCATAGCGATTGCTTTGGTGAGGTCTGTATTCAGCCCCAGGAATTTAGCTATCGTACAGCTTACAGATTCAACGTGCTGAACGTGCTCCATTCTCGTGCAGATATGGTCGTTTTCAATGTTGAAGAAAACCTGCGTTTTATGCTTTAAACGTCTGTACGCAAGGCAGTGAAGGATCCTTGTATAGTCGCGTTCGTAAGGTGAACGTATATCGTTAGGACGCGAATAAAGCGCCTTTTCACGTTTGATATGTGTTTGCCAAGCACTGTTTCCTTCTCTTGAAGCAACGCTTTCAAACAAGTTTTCTTTCATAGTATACACCACGCGATCTGACATATATTTTTTAAATTATACCATATGACTGCTGATAAATCAATAGCAATTGATTGACGTATGACAATTTTTTATGTATTTTATGTTAATAGTAAACAAAAACTATTGAAAAGGCATAATAATTATGGTATAATTTCTACGAAATGCAAGTGTAAAACACTTTGGAGGTGTTGATAAAAATGAAAGGAATTACTCGAAAAATTGCGCGGTTTTTTGTAAGTTTTGCTTTGACTGCTTGTGCTGCGGTTTCTGTTGCAATTTGTGCATCGGCTTATGATGCTAAAACTAACCTTTTAAAACAGTATGAACAGACAAAGGATACAGGCATTGTAAATGTAGGTATCAGCGGCAGCTTTATCGACGACATTAACAATGCGGTCAACAGGGTAAATGCTATCAGAAAAGAAGCCTGCGACCAGGGCGTATGGGACCCGCGAAACAGTTCAAGAAAGCTGACCTCAAGTGATTATGTGCCTATACAGTGGTCGCACGAGCTTGAAGAGGTGGCAAGGCTGCGTGCCGCAGAGGCTGCTATGACTATTGCGCATACGCGCCCGAACGGAAAAAACTGCTTTACTTTTGCCTCGACCGTTTCTTCAAGCAGCGAGGTACTTGCCTGGAACTATGGCAATAATATGGTGAACGGGATAAACCAGTTTTATGGCGAGAAAACCGACTGGGTCAACAAGAATACGAGCGCGGTAACGGGACACTACACCTCGATGATAAACCCAGACAACAAGTATATGGGGCTTGGCTGCTTTTACACCACAGCAAAGGTAATCTATCCAAACACGCTTTGCGGGCGTTTTTCGTCAAGCACTAAAACGACAACAAAAGGCAGCGCTGTAAGCAGCTGTTATGTTCCGGTTCAGGTTAAAACGTCGAACCTCTCAAACGGCAGTATCAAGCGAGTTTCGGGCAGTGATACTATAGAGGCAGGTCAGAGCGCGTCATATGAGCTTTGGGCTGATGCGACTTACAGAACAAATACAAATGTGCTTTTGTACGAGGCAAACTGGAAGTCCTCGGATACATCTGTTGCGACTGTTGATAAATACGGCATTGTTAAGGGCATCAAGCGCGGAACTGCGACTATTACTGCTACCTGCGGAAATATATCGAAATCGGTGACTGTAAATGTAAAGCAGTATCCTCCGTCATCGCGTATCTCGGGCAGCAACAGATACTTAACATCGGTTCAGATCTCGAAAACTATATTTGCAAGCAAAAAGACTGACACGGTCGTTATTGCTTCCGGTACGAATTTTGCTGATGCACTTTGCAGCGCATCTCTTGCAAAGGCGTACAATGCTCCGATACTTCTGGTCGATAAGGATTACATCAGTGATGATGTTATTGCAGAGATCAAAAGGTTAAGCGCTAAAAAAGCTATGATAATCGGCGGAACGAGTGTTGTCGGCACAAGTGTAGAGAATAAGATAAAAACAGCAGGACTTTCGATCGAAAGGATCGCAGGTAAAACGAGGTTTGAGACCGCTGTATCATCGGCACTCAAACTAAAGGATAAGGGCTATGCTCCAAAGAGCTTGTTCGTAGTATACTACAACAGCTTTGCAGATGCTCTTTCAGCAAGCAACATAGCCGCTATACAGAACGCACCGATCGTTTATGTGAAAACTACGGGTGATATTGACAGCTATACAAAGCAGTTCTTATCGTCAGTTAAATCAAGTGTTGATAATGTATATATCATCGGCGGTACGGGTGTTATAAGCGAACAGATGAGCAGCAATATCAAATCTTGTGTCGGCAAAACTCCTGTAAGAGTTGCCGGACAGAACAGATATGAAACGTGCGTTGAGATAAACAAACGGTTTGCTTCATACCTTAAAAGCACTAATATTTGTGTAGCGACCGGTCAGAACTTCCCTGATGCTTTGTCGGGCAGTGTGTATTCAGCGCTGAACGGTTGTGCATTGTTCCTTGCAGATCAATCGCTTAACAGCGTTCAGAAAGCTTATCTGAAGTCAAAAGCTCCGCAGAAGCTTACAGTTCTCGGAGGCGCGAGCGCTGTACCTGATGCGATAATTCTGCTGATAAAACAAAACAGCATATGACAAAAAAGACTTCCCTGCTTTGGCAAGGAAGTCCTTTTTTATGTAGTTCTATTCTTTGCAGCACATTATTATCTCATCAGCAAGAGTCTCGGGTACTGCACTTGTTCCGCCGAACACGTTTATGCAGTCGGGCTTTTTCTTTTCTTCAAGGTAGAATTTCTGACTGTCATTTAAAGCCTTGTCTGCAAGCATAAGCGGCGAATTGTTCATTGCAGCAAGCACGCCGCCTGCGAGCGCATCAGGGAAATCAAGTCCCTTTGCAACGCAAACGCTGCTGCCGTTCAGAAGACTTTCAAATCTGATATTGACACTGTGGCAGGTCTCATATCTGTTGCTGCCTGCGATACGAATGAAGATATCTTTTGCTTCAAAGCCCGCAGCTTTTTGTGCCTTTTCTACCATAGCATCGGATATAACACTTTTTCCGCCGATAACGTAAGCATATTTTATATATCCTTTAAGACCCGATAGATATTTCTCTGTATCTTTATTAAGCTCTCCATCTGTTCCAAGATACAGGATAGGGATACCTTTTATAGCGGCAACAGGGCTGATAGACAGCGCATCAGCAAAGTCATTAGCGTATACGAAAACCACGCAGTCAGGCTGCTTGTTGAGCTGCTTTGCTATCTCGATCGCTGTACAGTAGCGGTTTGGACCGCTTATGCGTGTAACGTTTTGTGTAAATGATTTTTCGACATTTTTGCTTATGACACCTTCTCCGCCGAGCAGGATAATGTTTTTGGCACCAAGACGCGCGATCTCCCACTTTGTTTCGACAGGAACAGAATCTTTAGTAACAAGCAGGATAGGGGCATTCTTTGCCTTGGCAAGCGGCACGCCCGCAAGTGCGTCGGCAAAAGATGTTCCGTTTGCAAGCACTACCGTATCAGCATTCGGAAACTGCGCTCTTGAGATCGATGCGGCTGTTGCGTATCTGTTGAGGCCTGCATAGCGGTTGTACTCAGGAAGAAGAACGGTTTTGATTCTATGATCTTTTGCAAATTGCGCGGCAACAGAGTTTTTATGGCAGGTCATGGTGAACTGGCTTGGATTTGATACCTCCAGGGAATCGTCCTTTATACTATTTACAGATGCGGGAACATAAAGCTCTTTAAGACCGCTGTATTTGAATGCTGCGGTATCGATAGATTTCATGTTCGACGGAAGCGAGAGCTTTTCAATCTTGCTACAATAATAGAATGCTTGATAACCTAGTCTCTCAAATCCATCAGGAAGATTGATCTGTTCAAGATTTGTACAGTAATTGAATGGTTCAAAGCCGAGTTCCTTGATAGTGCTTGGCAGTTTGATACTTTTTAGTGATTCACAGTGACCAAAAGTGTAATTCTGAAGCACCTCTATACCCTCACACAAGGTTACATCTTTCAGCTTTGTGCATCTGTTAAAGGTACCGTTTATCTCATTAACGTTAGCGTTAACAACTGCTTTTTCAAGGTTTTCACATTCTGCAAAAGCACAGAAACCAATTGAGGTAACTGTTTTTGGAATGTTAACGCTGACAAGAGCATTGTTTTTAGAGAAAGCGTAAGATGAGATCGCTGTTACATCGGATTGAATAGTGATCTCGGGTTTTGCATATGTTTTAGCGTCAACAAGGATATGGTTTACTATAACAAGAGGGCTTTCTTTTCGCCTGTCTGCAAGCCATTTTGTGTCTTCAAGTGCAGGACCGGGAATGCTTTTGATAGCTGATGGAAACGTTATATCAGACAGCTTGGTACAGCCTTTGAAAAAGTCTGTATTTAAGCCGCGAAGCCTATCAGGAAGCTTAACTCTTTCAAGGCTTGTACAGTTTTCAAAAACGTTGTGATAAGTATAAGTTATATCGTCTGAAAACTCGACACTTTTAAGCGATGTGCAGTCTTTAAAGGCGTTCTGGATAATATAGCTTAAGCGTGCAAGAATTTTTACGTTTTCAATGGTTTTGTTGCCCTTAAAGACATTTTCATCCATATATCTTATTGTTATGCCGTTTATCTTTTCGGGAACTACAACATCTTTAGCCGTGTCTTTATAGGCATTCAGGGTGATGTAATCGTTTCCGCTTGAATCAGTGCGCTTGGTGTACTCAAAATCGCCAAATGTTTCAGCGGATACGGTAAATGATGATGTATCTGCAAATGTACTTTTAGGCAGCACCGCCGCTGAACCGAGCGTCATACATACTGCAAGGATCAAGGATAGTCCTTTTTTACATTTCATTTTATCACTTCACTGTTATATTACTTCTTTCCGCGGTTTAATCTGAAATCAACCGAGCGTTTCAGATACTCAAGATACTCTTCATCACGGCACATAGACTTGCTTGGCGTATCAGAGAGCTTTGCAACAGGTCTGCCGTTGACATACTGAAGCTTTATAACTATATTCAAAGGTTCTTCACAGGTATCATTTGACACAAAAGTACCGATACCGAAAGAAACTTTAGTCTTATCGCTGAAATAGTCATAAAGCCTTTGCGCCTTGTCAAAATCGAGATTATCGCTGAAAAGCAAGAGCTTTGTGCGCGGATCAACTCCGTAATGCTTGTAATGGGTGATAATCTTTTCGCCCCACTCGTACGGGTCACCGCTGTCGTGTCTGACACCTGTATAGTTATTGACCATTGAACGATTGAAATCGAGCAAAAACAGGTCTGTTGTTACTGTATCAGTAAGTGCTGTACCATTATCTCCCTCGTACTCGTTGTACCAATCCTTCATAGCATAGTAGTTTGTATATGCAAGCGGGATCGAATCTATGCCCTGATACATCTGCACGAACTCGTGTGCGTAGGTGCCTATCGGTGTAACATTATATTTCATAGCAAGGTAAACGTTTGACGTACCTATGCAGTTGGTCGTTTCGCTGACAAGACGGCGAACTACCTCGTCTTCCCACTCTCTTGAAAGTCTGCGGCGGCAGCCGAACTCTGCAAATCTGAAGGTATATGTTCCGTCATTCATAGCGACTATTTTTTTATCAAGCTTTTCCTCCGCTGATTTGCGAAGCTTTTCGTAATCATATTTCATTCTGAAATAAACCTCGTTGACTATTTCAAGCAAGTATATCTCAAACTGCATTGCTGAAAACAGCGGTCCGTCAACGATTATGCTAAGCTCTCCTCTGTCGGTGAGCTCAACGCTTACATAGTCGCGGATAGGGTGCCAGAGTCTTAAAAACTCAACATAGTCGTCCTTTATGAAACGTATTGAGCGCAGATAATCAAGCTCTTGCTTTTGGAATGTAAGCGTGCAAAGGTGATCGACCTGCTCCTTGATCTCCTGCACCATCTCTGGTGTGAAAACAACGCCCTCATTTCTGCACTTGAAATAATACTGTCCGCAAAGGTCGGTATGCTTGTGGAAAATGACCTGGTCCATATTGAACTTATAAAGGTCTGTATCAAGAAGTGATACAACGATTGGTTCGAGTTTCATATTTTTTTACTCCTTTATAAAATATCTATCTGACAGCTTCTCATAGTTTCAAGAGCAGCTTCGTGCTTTTCGTTTGTTACGCCTGCACAGCAAGCGCTGTCAACAATGATCGGAACTTCAGGAAAGCTTGCTTTAAGCACAAGTGCGTTTGAAACAACGCAGATATCGGTACAAAGACCGATAAGCTCGATGGAGAGATCCTCTTTGCCAGCTGCTTGTTCGATAAGCTTTGGCAGCTTGACCGAACCGAAGGTATGCTTTTCTACCTCGGTGAAGGATTTATCTGCTAATGCGATCTTAATATCTTTGTTAAGCTCCCAGCCGTGTGAGCCTTTTATACAATGCGGTACGGGAAGCTTTTTGCCCTCGGAGGTCTGCAAATAATCGTCAAAATGGGTATCATACGTTACGAATATCTCTCCGTCAAATTCTTTGACCTTCTTAACAGCAGCAGGTATGATCTCGACAGCCTGATGTGAACCGAGCGCGCCGTCAACAAAATCATTCTGCATATCGACTACGATAAGAAACTTTTTCATAAATAGCCCTCCGTTTTTTGCAGTTATAGAGTACTTATTTCTTATAGATGTATTTTACACTATTTATAATGATTCGTCAATAATATTTTGTCATTTTCAGCAACAAAAAAAGCCCTCAAACGAGGGCTTGGAATGATTACTGTTTATTTCCTTTGAGTATTGGCGAGAGCGGCTTGTAGATAATAATGGTTATAAGCGAGCAAAGCAGCCCCTTTATAAATGTGAAAGGCAGATTAAAAATGCACAGTGCTGCAAATGTAGACTTTACGCTGGGCATTATCTCCTTGTAAGCGCCAAGGATTGCCGCTTCGCCGCCATATGCCTTGAAATAAATAGGATAAACGATAAAATAGTTCAGCGGAAGGCTGATTACTGTAAATGCGACCATACCTATAAGCGTTGCAACAATAGCACCCTTTTTTGTTTTATGCCTTTTGTAGATAGTTGCTGCTACGAGAACGAAAAATGCGCTTGTTACAAAGTCGAATATATCGCCGATTCCCATTGTGGTACCAAAGCCCTTAATAAGAACGTGTATGAGGTTCTTGAGCAGGCAGACTACGACACCCTCTATCGGTCCGAGTGCAAAGCCTGTAAGCAGCGAGATAACGTTGGAAAAATCCAGCTTAATAAAGCCCGGCATAAGAGGTACTCCAAAATCAAGGTAGTACACCACGGTCGCTATTGCTGTCATCATACCGATGATGACCATTTTTCTTGTTGATATCCTTTTAGTGTTGTTCATAATAATTCCTCCAATAATCAATATATTGGGAGAAACAGCGCAAGGTCAAATAAAAATGCCCTGAAATCATTTTCAGGGCTTGAAAAAAGTTCTTGTGTCATTTCTTCCATCCGGACTTTACCGTTGGTATCGGATTCTCACCGATTCAGCGCTGTTAAGCGGTCGCGGACTAAGACTTAAAGTCTATCACCGCCAGTGTGGAGTTTCACCACCCCTGAAATACAAAAGTAATAAATAATATTCTGTTTTACTGTGCTTTATTCGTCGTCCTGGTCTTCGCCAAAGTCGAATTCAAGCTTTTCGCCGCAGTTCGGACAATCTATTGAGCCGTCAGCTATGATGTTTTCGCCCAGCATTATCTTGTCGCCGCAGCTTGGACATACACACTCGTACATCTCTTCATCATCATCGCAGAAATCGCAGTCGCAATCGTCGTCATCGTCCTGCTCGTCATCAAGCTCGTAATAATCCTCTTCAAGCGCGCCCAGATCCTCGTCAATTGCATCTACAAGGTCAACAGTTTCATCGACCTCAACTGCGATATCCTCGATAGTATCTGCCATATCCTCAAGAACATCAGCCATAAGCTTTATGATCTTTCCCTCGTTAGTGTTTTCGTCTATCTTAAGACCGTCCATAAGACCTTTGAGGTATGCGACCTTCTTGCTAAGCTCCATGGGTAATCCCTCCGTTTCGGTTTATAATGTTAAGTTAATTATGCTCTTTCCATGTACTCGCAGGTTCTTGTATCGATCCTGATCTTGTCGCCTGTGTTTATGAACAGAGGAACTCTTATCTCTGCGCCTGTTTCAACAGTTGCGGGCTTTGTAGCGTTTGTTGCTGTATCACCCTTGATACCCGGCTCTGTATCTGTTACCTCAAGCTCTACAAAGTAAGGCGGCTCAACACCGAATACCTGACCCTTGTATGAAAGGATCTTACAGATCATGTTTTCCTTAACAAACTTAAAGTTATCGGAAAGCTCCTTGCTGTTTACAGGGATAAGCTCATATGACTCGGGATCCATGAAGTAATAAAGATCACCGTCATTGTATGAATACTCCATTTCCTTTCTCTCAACATAAGCAGTCGGGAATTTAGCAGTAGGATTGTAAGTCTTTTCAATTACTGAACCCGAAATAACGTTCTTGACCTTTGCTCTTACGAAAGCGGCGCCCTTGCCGGGCTTAACGTGCTGGAACTCAACGATCTGCATTACGTTGCCGTCCTCTTCAAAAGTCATACCGTTTCTGAAATCACCTGCTGTTACCATATTTTAAACCCTCCATTTTAATAGTCAGCTTTAATGTAGTGCATCAAGGCACATACCTACATAATAATTTTAACACATTACAAAGCATTTTGCAAGCATTTTATAGATTTTTGTTACATCTTAATACTTTTTTTACAAGATAGAGGGTCAGATATAGTTCTTAGTTCTGTTAAGGTCGGTCTCAAGGTCGGGATAATCAGCCTTTAGATTCTCTAAAAGTGTCGGGATAAGCTCTTTGTTTTCTCTGACTTTCAAAAATTCATCGGTAGTAATGCCTACAAGCTGAACAAAATCAAGTCTGCCGTATATAGTATCTCTGCCCTTGACCTCTGTATCAGATGCAATAAGAAGAGCGGTTATCTTGCTTTCGGGCTTACTGAGATTTATCGGCTGCGGATCCTTGGCGCTGCCTACATACTGTCCGGGCTCAAACCAGCTTTCACTGGTGAATGTATATCTTGCGAGGTTGCTCATCATATTCATTGCCCATACGCAGTTATTCGGCTCGGTGTCTTTGAGCTTTATCGTCATTTCGTAGCCCCATTTGCTGAACTCGCCTCCGAAGCTTTCTTCATCGTAATAAAGCTCGCTCATTCCGAAGGTTACAACGTGCGAATAGCCTTTTGGTGACGGATACGCGCTGAACCCGTCAAGATACTCGTTGCCGCCGAACATAGCACGGCTTTGAATAGTTGTGCCAAAATGCTCGGGCTTGGTGTCACCGTACACCTCGGAAAAGGCAGCTTCGATCTCGTCCCAACCGGGTGCGAAATCTTCATCGTCTGCTTTTGCTTTGAACTCTTCAAGTGTCATTGTTATTCTCCCTTTTTCAGATAATAATAAGTTGTTTTTCAGCCTTTGTCATGTTTTCACAGCCGCCATTTTTAACGACTACAAAATCCTCGATACGAACACCGAATTCACCCTCGATGTATATCCCGGGTTCTACTGTAACTATTGAGTTTTCAAGCAGAATGTTATCTCTGCTCGGTGATGCATACGGCATTTCGTGTATTTCCATTCCCACACCGTGACCGAGCGAGTGCCCGAAGTTATCACCATAGCCTTCATTAGAAATAATATCGCGCGCCACAGCGTCAAGCTCTTTACCTGTCATACCCGCCTTGACCGCACCCAAAGCCGCAAGCTGTGCGTTCAGCACAATATCGTAGACCTTGCGCATTTTATCGGTAGGCTCGCCTACACAGAAAGTCCTGGTCATATCACTATGATAGCCCTGTACGACTGCGCCGAAATCAAGCAGAACGAAATCACCCTGCTCGACAGCTTTTTCGGAAGGCACACCGTGAGGCAGCGAAGTATTTTTACCGCTGAGTGCTATTGTATCAAAAGACAGTTCCTCGGCGCCATGCGTAAGCATAAAGTGGTCAAGCTCGAGCTGTATCTCCTTTTCGGTCTTACCTACTCTTACATAATCAAGCATATGCTCAAAGCCTTTTTCAGCTATACGCTGCGCCTGTATCATAAGTTCGATCTCTGATCGAGTTTTTACCATTCTTATACTGCGGATTAGCTTTGTAAAAGCGTTGTCTGATGAAAGCCCGACCTTCAGCGCACTTTTCATCGCAGTGAACTGCTCTACCGTACAAAACTCCGTATTTACCACCGCAGTTTTGGCATTATGCTTTTTTATAAGATCGTTTATCTGGTGATAAAGTCTGTCCTGCAAAATAACCTCACAGCCCTTTGCAGTTGCTCTGGCTTTTTCGATATATCTGAAATCAATGATAAGATACGCCTTATCCTTGAACACAACAAGTGTTCCGTCACTTGATTTCATACCTGTAAAGTATCTTCGGTTGACAGTATCGTTGATTATCCCGCAGTCGCAGATATTACCAAGACTGTTCATAAGCTGCTCTAAATGTGTCATTGTGCTTCGTTGCTCTCCTCTTTCTTCCAGCGGTAGTAGAGCGAATCTACGGCGAGAATATACGAATACTTTCCAAAACCGCAGATAGAGCCTGCACAGACAGGTGCGATGACCGATTTAGCACGGAATTCATCTCTTGCATTTATATTGCTTATATGCACCTCGATAACAGGTATCTTTATAGCAGCTATCGCATCTCTGATAGCATAGCTGTAGTGTGTATATGCACCTGCATTGATAATAACACCGTCAAAGGTTTTCCTTGCAAGGTGGAGAGTATCTATTATCTCGCCCTCGCTGTTTGACTGAAAGACCTCACAATGAAACTGCTTTGAGATAGCGTGTTCGATTATTTCATTGTTGATGCTTTCGTAGGTTTCATCACCGTATATCCCCGGCTCACGCTCGCCAAGAAGATTAAGGTTCGGTCCGTGGATAACAAGTATCTTTTTCACTCTGCTCACTCCTTATTTTACTGATAGATAGTAGTTTTTCATCGTTAATGCGTCTTTATCCTGTGTTCCTGCGCTTTCACATACAAATATCGGGGAAAGATTCTTTTTTGCAACGATCTCCATAAGCGGCTCAAAGTCTGGACCAAAGCCCTGGTTATCATCAAAAGTAAGGTGCTTTTTTTCTCCGCCGGGCTCGGTGAACATTATTTTTGAGAAATGGCTGTGAAAGATCTTTGTTCTGTCAGAACCGATTGCATTTTCCATTTCGCTGATGATCTTCTCATATTCTGCCTTGCCTTTTATGCAGCCGAACTCTCTTGCGTTGAGGTGCCCGAAGTCAACACACGGCAAAAATGTCTCATCAAGTTTGCAAAGCTCCAAAACTTCTGTCAGATCACCAAGCTGATTGACCTTTCCCATTGTTTCGGGACAGAAAATAATATCCTCAAAGCCCTGTTCCACGGCTGTTTTTCTTGCCCTTGTGATAGTATCCTTTGCAAGTTCAAGGGCTTCTTGTCTGCTGATCTTTGCACACGAACCCGAATGAATAACTATTCTTTGTGCGCCAAGCCTTTTGGCTGCATCGCAGGACTGAAGGATATAGTTTATACTGTTATCGCGCTTTTCGGGCTCTATGCTTGAAAGGGATATAAAATACGGCGCGTGCAGCGAGAGCGAAATATGATGCTCTGCCGCCTTATCACGCAGCGCAAAGGCAGTTTTATCTGTTACTCTGACTCCCCTGCCGCACTGGTACTCATAGTGGTCAAGTCCCATCTTTTCAAGGTATCCCGGCGCTTGTATTGTTGACTTAAAGTTTGCGGAAAAGCTGTCGCTGTTTCCCGCAGGTCCGAATCTTGCAGGCATTTTATCACTCCTTGATTATTCTTTTTCTGCTTGGCAGAAGCGGTTTTTCGATCGTTCGCTTGAACCTGAACGGCAAGCTTGTTTCAGGCTCCAGCGGATAAACAAAACAGGAACGTATACCTGCAAGGTTAGCGCCCATAATATCTGTAAATATCTGGTCGCCGATAGCAGCGATATCGCACTTTTCAAAGCCCATTCTTCTGACCGCTTCATTTATGCCGTAGGTAAGTGGTTTTCTGCCATTGGCAACATATTCAAGATCAAGCAGCTGCGCAAATGGCTCAACTCTCGGCGGTTTGTTATTTGAAACGATAATAAGCTTTATACCTGCCTTTTTAACGCGTGCGAGCCAATCCATACTTGACTGCGGCGGCACGGGGTTGTTGTGCGTAGTAAGTGTATTGTCTATGTCAAGTACAATACCTTTAATATGCTTTCGCTTTAAGAATTTAGGCGTTATACCTGTTATGTCATTAAAAACATATGTAGGTCTGAATATCATTAAAACTCTCCTGACTAAACAAAAAACGGGCACAAATATGCCCGTTTTGATCAATATTAGTATTTACGCTTACGAGCAGCTTCAGACTTCTTCTTACGCTTTACTGAAGGCTTTTCGTAGTGTTCTCTCTTACGAACCTCAGCAATAACGCCGTCTCTTGCGCAAGATCTCTTAAAGCGCTTGAGTGCTGTATCCAAAGTTTCGTTTTTACCAACACGAATTTCTGCCAAAACTATTCCCTCCCTTTGCCACCTTTGACAGAGGTAATAAGTATAGGTCATTTCGTAAAGCAAGGTGATAGTGAAGGCGTTCGCTTTTGCAAACACAAAACGGATACCGTTTCTTTCAAACGTCGCTGTTACGACCACTCTGTCTGATTACACTTACGAAATCATCATACCTGTACAATTACAATGTAATTATACAACATATTGCATATAAAGTCAAGTGGTTTTTTAATGTTTTTTTCACAAAATTTCATATTTTTTATTAACACGCCATAATACATAATAATCATTACTTACTGTTCGTGCCGTGTCAGATATCTTTTCTCATTTCGTCATAGCACAGAAAATCGCCGTTTTCCGCAATGACTGTATGGTAATCGGTCTCGATATATCCGCGTTTTCTGTAAATATTCTTAGCAGGAAGAGATGCGTCAAGAACTACCTCGTGATAATCCTGGGCAATAACGATCTCGGCGTGATCCATAAGTGACCTGCCGTAGCCCTTGTGCTGATGCTCGGGGAGGACAAAAAGACGCTTTATCTCATTCCCGTCAACGGTTACTGTGCCGACGTATTCATCATTGTCAAGCTGAAGGATATACACCTTTCCTGCCTTTATGTCATCGATTATGCGTTCATCGGTATGGTGCTGAAGGAAATAATCGACCGCACCCGCGGGATAGTATTTTGGGTAGACCTCAGTAATAGTTTTCTGCGTGATCTCCTTTACAAAACTGAATTCGTTAAGCTCTGCCTGTGATATTCTCATTTTTATCCCTCCGTTAAATTTCAGACTTTTTTGCTTCCGCACTCGTGGCAGAATGCAGACCCATTGACCTGCGCACCGCAATTAGTGCACACCCAGCTTTCCTGCTCCCCTTCTGCTTCAGCGGTATTGCTAACAGCTCTTGGATTTCTTGCGCCGCAGGTAAAACAGTACAAACCGCCTTTAACCTCACAGCCGCATCTTGGGCATACCCAAGGATCGTTATCACAAGTATATCCTGACGATGAATTGTCGTCAGACCTAAAAGGCGGCTCACACATCATACCCCGCGCAGGCATCTGGTCAGGGTATGGATACGGGTAAGGAAAGCTCGGCTGAACAAAATTCGGCGGCAGAATAACAGGCGCTTTATTATCACTATCATTGGAGGTCACACTTGGATCGCCGCCGGAATTATGCGCAGCTGTGCTGTTTTTGACATATCCCGGTTTTACAGAGCCGCATTCACAGCAAAAGCAGCCTGTATTCTCATGACCGCAGATCTGACAGACCCAAATATCGTTGCTTTGTGACATGATATCGCCTCCTGTTGTAACTGTTATTCCTCGTTCATTTTCTTTAGCTCTGAATATGCAAAAGGTATTGCGAGGACCATAGAACATACATCTGCTGCCGCCTGTGCGCATTCAACTCCCGTTAATCCGAATAATGAAGAGAAAGCAAACAGCAGCGGAATAAAGAATATACCGCTTCGTGCAGACGAGGAGATCGAAGCCTTAATGCCAGCACCTATGCTTTGCAGCATCATGTTTGTCATAACGATCCCACTCATAAGGGGCAATGTTACCGCTTGAAATCTCAGTGCTTTTGAGCCTATGGCAATAACATCGGGATCATCTCTGAAATATGATACTATCTGCGGGGCAAAAACAAAGCAGGCTGCTGCTACAACGATAAGAAACAAAGTCCCGTATTTCAGGCAGAAGAAATAGCCTTGTTTTACGCGCTTTTTCAGATTTGCGCCATAATTGAAAGAGCAGACAGGCTGATAGCCCTGACCGAATCCGATGAGTGCGGAAGATACGAGCATCAACGTTCTTGTTGCTACCGACATACCTGCGATAGCTGCGTCGCCGCCGAATTCTCCTGCGATCTTGTTGAGCATTATAGTTGCCAGCGCAGCAAGCCCCTGCCTGAAAAGCGATGGGATGCCTCCGTTGATGATCTCAAGAATATAGTGCTTGTTGATCTTTATATTCTTGAATCTGATATGTATGTTTACTCCCTGTTTGCTGCCTATCATAAGTACGATAAAGCTGATGATCTGTCCGCTGACTGTTGCAAGTGCAGCACCGCTGACACCGAGATCAAATACGAATATAAACAACGGGTCAAGAGCAATATTGGCGATCGCTCCTGCGAGAAGCCCGAACATCGCATAAATAGCGCTGCCCTGAAAACGAAGCTGGTTGTTTATAACGAACTGACCCGTCATAAAAGGCGCACCAAGAAGGATTATCCGCATATAATTCTTGGTGTCTGTAAGCGTGGTCTCGGTGGCACCCAGCATATTGGATATCGGCTCGACAAGGAATATACCAACAAGCGCGATAAGTGTACCGATGATAAGTGACAAAGCAAATCCTGTTGATGCGACTTCATTTGCCTGTTTGGTGTCATTTGCGCCAAGCATTCTTGCAAGGTAGTTGCCCGAACCCTGACCACACATAAAGCCTATAGCCTGAATTATAGCCATTACCGAGAAAACTATACCGACTGCTGCGGTAGCCTCTGTCGATATCTTGCCGACAAAGAAAGTATCGGCAGAATTATATATTCCCGTAACGAGCATACTTATTATAGTCGGTACAGAAAGCTTCAGGATAAGCTTTGGAACAGGCGTTTGCGTCATATAGATATAACGCTGTGACCTTTCATCTGTATTTGTCAAAAAAATTACCTCTTTGCTTAAAGCAAATGTCACCCGTGCAGAGTGACATTTGATGATTACTTAACTACAATATTTACAAGCTTTTTAGGAACATATATCTCCTTGACGATAGTTTTTCCGTCAATGATTGATGCTATGTTGTTCTCGGACTTTGCCAGAGAAATTACAGTATCCTTATCGGCATCAGCAGAAATATTCAGCTTTGCCTTTACCTTGCCGTTGACTTGTACGACTATCTCGATCACGTCCTCAACGAGCTGTGCAGGGTCATATGTAGGCCAGGGCTCGTATGCAAGGCTTTCCTCGTGGCCGAAAATGCTCCATATCTCTTCACATATGTGAGGCGAAATGCACGACAGCATTTTGATGAGCCCCTCTGCGTAAGCCTTCGGGCAGCTCTCGTTCTTGTATACAGCGTTTACGAATATCATCATCTGGCTGATAGCGGTGTTGAATGCGAGCTGTTCAAAATCATCTGTTACTTTCTTTACAGTCTGGTTGTATACCTTTGCAAGCTTTCCGTCATCGGTCTCGGTAAGATTCTTTGGCTCTGTGAAGAAGTTCCAAACTCTGTTCAGGAACTTTCTTGCGCCCTCAACACCGTTCTTGCTCCACGGCTTGCTGACCTCAAGAGGTCCCATAAACATTTCGTACAGACGAAGTGTATCAGCGCCGTAATCCCTAACGATGTCAGAAGGGTTAACAACGAACTCGGGGAATCTCTTGCCCATTTTGATACCGTTCTCACCAAGTATCATACCCTGGTGAACGAGCTTCTTGAAAGGCTCTTTTGTAGGTGCAAGACCCTTATCATACAGGTATCTGTTCCAGATACGAGAATAGATAAGGTGACCTACTGCGTGCTCGGGGCCGCCGATATACAGGTCAACAGGCATCCAGTGCTTTAAAAGCTCCTGGTTTGCAAATTCTTTATCATTGTGTGGGTCTATATATCTGAAATAGTACCAGCTTGAGCCTGCACTGCCCGGCATTGTAGAGGTCTCGCGTGTACCTTTTACGCCGTTCTTATCATATTTTTTCCACTCTACCGCGTTTTCAAGAGGTGCTTTGCCGTTCTTGCCCTTGTAATCATCAAGCTCAGGCAGGATAAGCGGAAGCTCGGAATCGTCAAGAACGTGGATCTTTCCGTCCTCGCCGTGAACGACGGGAACAGGCTCGCCCCAATAACGCTGGCGGGCAAATATCCACTCACGGAAATGATAATTGACAGTTCTCTTGGCAATACCCATTTTTTCAAGCTTCTGTGTGATAGCTTCCTTTGCCTCTTCAACGGTCATTCCCGTAAACTCCTCGGAATTGATGAGCTTATAGCCCTTGCCGAGATAGTTCTGCTTTTCAAGTGCAGCCTCTGAAACGTCTATATGACCTGTCTTTTCGTCACCATCAATTACCTGGAGCATCTCAATATTGTGAGCGATCGCATATTCAAAGTCACGCTGGTCGTGGCTTGGAACAGCCATAACTGCGCCTGTTCCGTAACTTGCAAGAACAAAATCACCGATGAACATACGAACTTCCTTGCCATTGACAGGGTTTATGCAGGTAACACCCTTGAGCTCACAGCCTGATTTGGTCTTGTTAAGCTCGGTACGGTCCATATCGTTCTTTTTCTTGGTCTCATCAATATATGCCTGTACCTCTTCCCTGTTCTGAACTCTGTCAAGCAGACTTTCGGTAATTGTGCCGTCAGGAGCAAGAACCATAAAGGTAATACCGTAGATGGTTTCGATACAGGTCGTGAAAATAGAGAACTTTCCGCCGCCGACGATCTCAAACTCGACCTCAACACCTGTTGATTTGCCTATCCAGTTACGCTGGATAGCCTTGGTGGATTCAGGCCAGTCTATCTCGTCAAGGCCTTCAAGGAGCTTTTCAGCAAAGGCAGGCTGATCAATTACCCACTGTTTCATATTCTTGCGGACAACGGGGAAACCGCCGCGCTCGGATTTACCGTCAATGACTTCATCATTTGAAAGAACCGTTCCAAGCTCCTCACACCAGTTAACAGGCATATCTATGTATTTAGCATAGCCGTCTTTATAGAGCTGTGCAAATATCCACTGTGTCCATTTATAAAATTCTGGGTCGGATGTTGCTATCATCTTTGACCAGTCGTAGTCAAAACCAAGCTCTTTAAGCTGTTTTGAGAAGGTCTTTATATTCTCCTGCGTAAAACCGTTAGGGTGATTGCCCGTATTTACAGCGTACTGCTCGGCAGGCAGACCGAATGAATCATAGCCCATCGGATGAAGAACATTATAGCCCTGCATACGCTTCATTCTTGAAACGATATCTGTTGCCGTATAGCCCTCTGGGTGACCTGCGTGAAGACCTACACCTGATGGGTACGGAAACATATCAAGTGCGTAGAACTTAGGCTTGCTGAAATCCCACACATCTGTTTTGAAGGTCTCATGCTCCTCCCAGTATTTCTGCCATTTCTTTTCAATTGCGGCATAATCATAATTTGCCATTAGTATCAATCCTTTGCTATTATTTTATGCTTGTTTTTTATTACCGTTTGACCTGTTTCAATATCTGTTCTTTAATGAATTTAAGCTTTTCACCCTAATAAATGACATCTATAGTAAAAACACTTTATTCTTTTACAAGATACTCTGATATATCAACATTTGTGCCGTCAGACCAAAGCCTTTCAAGATTATAATGATCTCTTGTTTCCTTATAGAAAACATGAACGACTATATCACCGTAGTCAAGCACTATCCAGGTCTGCCCCTGATAGCCCTCTGTCCTTGAAGGCTCGATGCCGAGCTGTGTCATTTTGAACTCGACCTCTTCGGCAAGCGCTTTGGTGTGTATATTTGATGTTCCGTCAGCTATGACGAAATAATCAGCGATTATGGTAAGGTCGCCGATCTTTATAGCCTGTATATCCTCTGCCCTCTTTGAATCAAGAGCTTTTACGATCGTTTCAAGTTTTTGCTGTGTGGTTATTTCTGCCATATGCCTTGTCCTTTCTGTAAGTTATGTATTTTTCATAATTACTGCAAAATCGTTATATGCATCAAGTGTGCAGACAGGTATTGAATTGCCCTTTGAAACACTGTCTGATATAGAGAACTTGAGTGCCTCAAACATCGCCTTTTCAAGACTCTGATCGGCGTACTTGCGCATTTTCTTTACGTCTTTATAATCTCTGTCATCGGAGATAAGGTCTGCAAGATACACTATCTGGCTCAAAAGCGGCATATCCTTGCAGGCGACAGTATGATATCTTATCGCGTGGATTATCTCCTTGTCGGTTATGTCAAAAACTGTTTTCACAAGCTCCGAACCTGCAATAGCGTGGTAAAGCGGCGGAGCCTTCTTTTCGATCTCGCTCACATCAAGCTTTGACGTAAGCGCGATCTCAAGCTGTTTGCTTATCTCAAGCTCCTTGGCACAGTCGTGCAAAAGTCCTGCAATGTAAGCCTTGTCGGTATCAGCGCCGTATTTCCTTGCAAGTTCAAGCGCCGCACCGGCGACATTTATCGAATGATTGTATCTTTTCTTTGACAGATTTTCCTTTAAATAAGCTTTATACTTTCCTATTACTTTTTTATCCAGCACAAAAATGACCTCGTTCTAATCCATATATAATTCGTTTTCCTCAATATATTTTACAACATTTTTGTCCAAATAGCAAGAGGTGTCTGCTGATTTCTTTATCATATCGCGTATTTGTGTTGAAGAGACCTCAAACGGTTTAGTATTGACGATTATTATTTCGCCGCCATTTTCTTTCATAAGCCTCTGGGCGTGCGCTTTAAGATCGTTTTCGGTGACAGCATTCTCTCTTGATACACAAACAAGTGATGCAAGCTTGAGTATCTCCTTATATTCAAACCATTGTTCAAAGCTTAACAGCATATCACTGCCCATAATGAAAAACAGCTTATCACCGGGATACTTTGTATGAAAATGCCGAAGTGTTATGACAGAATAGCTTTTGCCCTTTTGTTTAAGCTCCCAATCGCTAATGCTGACTTTATCGAGCCCTTCAAAAGCAAGCCTGCACATATTCATTCTGTCCTTTCCGCTTACAAGCCCGTCCGATGCTTTGTGAGGCGGTATTCTGTCGGGCAGAACGATCACTCTGTCAAGATCAACGCTGTCAAGCACCGTTTTCAAACAGTTGAAATGCCCTTTGTGAACGGGATTGAACGTCCCTCCGTACAATGCTGTCTTCATTTGTTTTTAAGCTTTATAACAGGATCTTTCGGATTGCGCTTGTAAAGCACAGCCTTTGAGCCTATCACCTGCACAACATCAGCACCGATCTTTTCGGCGATTTCTTCGGCAGCCTCTCTTGCGCTGTACAGCGAGTTTTCAAGCACGCTGAACTTAACAAGCTCGTGAACACGAAGATAATCGTCTATCTGTGCGGTCTGTGCATCGCTCACTCCGCCCTTGCCTATCTGAAATGCCGCAGGCAGGCTGTTTGCCATGCCTTTCAGCTCTGCTCTTTGTTTTGGTGTTATCATTTGTTTCCTCCGCTGTTTTCTTGTGAGAGTTTTTCAATAAGTGCCTTTAAAGCATTGGCTCTGTGCGATACCGAGTTCTTGGTATCAGCGCTTACCTGTGCAAAGCTTTTGCCCTCGTACATAAATATCGGGTCGTAACCAAAGCCGTTGTTGCCAAGCGGTTCATAGCCGATCTTTCCGTAAACTCTGCCTTCAACGGCTATCTCTTCACCGCTTTGCTTGATAAAATGTATCGTACATACAAAATGTGCCGACCTGTCCTCTTGCTTGACATCTTTCATTTTAGAGAGGATAAGCGCTACCCTGTCGGCATCGTTATCGCATCCGCCGTATCTTGCGGAATACACTCCCGGTTCTCCGCCGAGTGCATCAACAACGAGTCCGCTGTCATCTGCAAGCACAGCACATTTAGTGATCTCATATATTGCTCTTGCTTTTAATGCAGAGTTCTCGGCAAAGGTCGTACCTGTTTCCTCAACTTCGATATCTATTCCTGCTTCGCGCTGTGATACGACATCATACCCAAACGGCTCTAACAGCTGCTTGTACTCTCGTATTTTTCCTTTGTTATTGCTTGCGATTATAAGTTTCATACAGCCACCTGTTATTCCTCAAACAATGCGTCTACAAAGTCTTTTGCAACAAAGTTCTGAAGATCGTCTATCTGCTCGCCGACTGTGATGAGCTTTACAGGTATCTTCAGATCGTCTGTAATACTTATAACGATACCGCCCTTTGCAGTTCCGTCAAGCTTTGTGAGGATAATACCTGTGATATCAGCGACCTCGTTGAACTGTTTTGCCTGATTTACAGCGTTCTGACCTGTAGTTGCATCAAGAGCAAGCAGAACTTCAAGTGCGCAGCCCTCTGCCTGCTGATGAACGATCCTTGCTATCTTTTTAAGCTCGTCCATAAGGTTTTTCTTGTTGTGAAGTCTGCCCGCTGTATCGCAGATAACTACATCGGCTTTTCTGGATTTAGCGGCTGTAAGAGCATCAAACACGACAGCGGCAGGATCGGAGCCTTCATTGTGCTTTATGATATCCACACCTGCTCTTTGAGTCCAGACTTCAAGCTGGTCGATCGCGGCAGCACGGAACGTATCAGCTGCTGCAACAATGACCTTTTTGCCCTGCTGATGCAGAGAATACGAAAGCTTGCCGATAGTTGTAGTTTTGCCGACGCCGTTTACGCCGATAACGAGTATAACCGACGGTGTTGTTGACATATCAAGCGGCTGATCCTCGCCGAGCATATCGGTGATAACGTCTTTGAGCATATCTCTGATCTTTTCAGGCTCTTTGACATTGTCCTTTTTTACTCTTTCACGAAGCTCTTCGCAGATCTTTACAGAGGTATTGACTCCGATATCACAAAGGATAAGAGTTTCCTCAAGTTCTTCAAAGAGTTCCTCATCTATCTTTGAGAACCTTTTCAGCAGTCCCTCGATCTTACCCATCATTGAGTTTTTGGTTTTGCGCAATCCGTTTTTAAGTTTTTCAAAAAATCCCATATTATCCTCCAGAACTATTCAAGTTTCATTTGTTGTACATCGCTGCTTGACATAGAAAGCAGTCTTGATATGCCCTTATCCTGCATTGTAACGCCGTAAAGCATATCAGCTTCCTCCATAGTACCGCGCCTGTGCGTAATAGCTATGAACTGTGTCTTATCGGTGAGCCTGTGCAGATACTGTGCATATCTGGTAACGTTTGAATCGTCAAGTGCCGCTTCAATCTCGTCAAGAAGACAGAAAGGCGACGGCGAATGTTTAAGTATTGCAAAATAGATAGAAATTGCAACAAGCGACTGCTCTCCGCCCGAGAGCGAAAGCAGGTTGGTGATGACTTTTCCGGGCGGCTGTGCGTTGATGTCGATACCGCATTCAAGTACATCATCGGGGTCTGTAAGTATAAGCTCGGCTTTTCCTCCGCCGAACATCTCCGAGAAGATCTTTTTGAAGTTTGCATTGATGACATCAAATGTCTGTATAAACATGCTCTTCATATTCTCGGTCAGCTGTTCTATCATCGTTTCAAGCTCTTGCTTTGATTCGCTGACATCATTGAGCTGTGCTGTCATAAATTCAAATCTTTCGGAGACTTCTGCATATTCCTCGATAGCGCCGAGATTTACGTTTCCGAGATTTTTTATCTTGTTGCGCAGCTCGATAAGATGTTTGTTTGCAACATCAAGATTTTCAAGCTCTACTGCCATTTCAGCCGCATCGCTTCTTGTAAGCTCATAATCGTCCCAAAGCTGTGCAACAAGCTTATCGAAGTTTTCCTTAACGGTTTCGGTGCGCTCCTGTGTGCGTGTTATCTGCGTTGAGAGCGTTTCTTTTTCGTCCATTTTGTTTTTGAACTTATTGCGCAGAGCGTTGGCAGCAGCGTCAAATTCAAGATGCTGTTTCTGGCAAAGCGCGATATCATTATTCAGCCTTTCAATTTCAACGATCGAATCTTCAAGTGCTTTCTGCGAATCAGCGATCTTTTGTTTCTTGTTTTTGATATCGTTGCGACAATCTATCACAAGAAGATCAAGCTTGCTGTTTTCATCGGTGTTGTTTTCAAGAACGTTTTTAAGCTGTTCTATCGCGAGCTTGCATGACTCTATATCCTTACCATACTCGGTCGAAGTGACTTTCATTTCAGAAAGTTCAGCGCTTAATGCTTCACGCTTTCTTTTGAGCTCCTCCTGCTGTGACTGCGATACAGTCAGCTTTGCTTCCCAATCAATTATTTCCTTGTCCGTTTGTGAAAGCTCTTCGGTGACAGTTTCGATCTCTTTTTGTGATGATACCATCCTGCCTTTTAGCTGTTCGATAGTAAGGTCGATGTCGTCAAGCTGCTTTTCATACTGCACCACAAAATCCTTGACGCGCTTTATCTCCGACTCGAATCTTACGCAGTCATTGCTCAAAAGTCCGAGTTCTTCCTTCAAGCCGTCAATATCAGCAGCGTATTTTGATGTTTCCTGCACCATTGCATCGACCTGCTTATCAATGGCTTTGAGAGATCCGGCAAGCTGCTCTTTCTTTTCGGTGAGCTGCTCTATCTCGTTTTTCCTTGAAAGTATACCAGTACTCTTCGATACGCTTCCTCCTGTGTACGAACCGCCTGCGTTTACGACCTGTCCGTCAAGGGTAACTATCTTGAACTTGTATCCAAACTTTTTGGCAATATTTGATGCAGAATCTATATCCTCACTGACGCAGACATTCCCAAGGAGATTCCCGATTATCTGCGAATACTTATTATCTGTCCTGACAAGGCCGTTAGCCATTGCTACAAAGCCCTCGCACTCATCAAGCCCTTTGTTTTCAAATATTCTCGCCTTTATAGATGTGATAGGCAGAAATGTTGCTCTGCCCGCTTTGTCCTCTTTAAGCAGACTGATGCAGCGCTTTGCGACGCTTTCATCGGTCACGACAATATTCTGCAATGCTGCACCGAGGGCAGTCTCTATGGCAACAGTATGCTCTGTTTTAACGTCAATAAGCTGTGCAACAGAGCCGCAGATGCCCTTTATCCTTCCATGCTTGCCTGCGGTAAGTACGTGCTTTACGCTGTAATTAAAGCCCTCCATCGAGTTTTCAAGGTCTTTAAGGATAGAAAGCTTTGAGTCAAGCTCACGCAGCTTTAACTGCGATTTTGAAAGCTCTGCTCTGCTGTCTTCAAGCTTTGACTGCTTGCTTTCATAAAGCTTATTAAGACCGGCAAGCTTGTTTTCGCATTCCTGCTTTTTATCGTCCGCATTGGTTTTGGCTGTGCGAAGCTCGCCAAGCTCCTTGCTTGCAAGGCGATTGTTGTTTTCTATCTCTTTTTGAGAAGCTATTGCTGCCTCAAGCTGCTCATTATAATCCGAAATATTATTCTTCGCGCTTTCAAGCTTGAAGTTAAGCTCATTCTTTTTGAGGTAGACTTTATTTATACTTGCATTGACCTCGCTTATGCTCTTGTCCGAATCCTCGGTTTTGAGAAGAAGGTTCTGTATTTCTGCTTCCTTATCAAATATCTGCTTATCCGATTTTTCCTTTTCAGCATTTAAAGTATCGAGGTCTTTCCGGCGTTTTTCAAGCTCTGTTTCATTGAAATACCTGAAGCTCTTTGCCTGCTCTATCTGTTCGTTGAACTGTACGATCTTTTCTTCAAGGTGAGATATATCATTCTCGATGACAGCCATTTCAGTCTTTGCTTGAGAATTATTATCCTCTATCTGATGTATCGTTTCACGCAGCTCATCTATTTGCTCAAGCTTTTGCGCGCTCTTTTGAGAGTTTTCAAGAATAGCATTGTCAGCATCGGAAAGCTCATCACTCAAAGCCTTATACTGCTGATCAAGAACTGCAAGCTTTTGCTCGAAATCCTGTATCTGCTGCATATAGCTGTTGAGCTTGTAATTCCATACCGAAACCTCAAGCTCACGCTTTTCATCATCAAGCACACGGAACTTTTTCGCCTTTTCAGACTGTGCTTTAAGCGGTCCTATACGCGCTTGAAGCTCTGCTATTATATCATTGAGCCTGTCTATATTATCCTGTGCAGATACAAGCTTTTTCTGCGCCTCTTCTTTTTTGAAGCGAAGCTTTGCTATACCTGCGGCTTCTTCAAATATCTCTCGTCTTTCGGTGGAACGTCCTTTGACAATATCTGCGATCCTGCCCTGCCCTATTATTGAATAGCCGTCTCTTCCAAGACCTGTATCCATAAAAAGCTCAACAACGTCCTTGAGCCTGACCGAATTGCCATTTATCATATACTCACTGTCACCGTTGCGGTATAGCTTTCTTGATACAGATACAAGGTCAGAATCATAATTCAAAGTACGGTCTTCGTTGGAAATATTTATAGTTACCTGCGCAAACTGCGATTTTGGGCGCGTTTGTGTGCCGTGGAAGATAACTCCCGACATTTTCTCATCACGCATGGCTTTTGTGGACTGCTCGCCCATTACCCAGCGCATAGCATCGCTGATATTGCTCTTGCCCGAGCCGTTAGGTCCGACAACAGCGGTTATGCCTTTATTGAATTTCAGTTCTGTCTTATCCGGAAATGATTTGAAGCCCTGAATTTCAAGTGATCTTAAATACATTTATTATTTCTCCGTTGATTTTTATTTCCTGCCTGCTCAAAGAATCATCGGTGATCATCCTGCAATCAACCCCAAGCTCTTTGAGCGCGTTTATATTGCTCTTTTTATGACCTGCCGCTACACTGTATGAACGGCGGTTAACGGCGATCTCTATAATATTCTCTTTATTATCCGTTATTTCAGACTTTATCGCTTCAAGAAACAGTCTGCTCTGAACTATTTCGCTGAAAGCAGGATGGTAGTAACCTGCAACAATGCTTTTTTCTACAAGCTCTGATGAATGAAGACCAAGCTTTATTACATCAATGCCCGCGCCGTAAAACATCTTTAGCATTTTTGCGCAAAGCGCTGCAACCGTTTCAAACGGCATAAGCTTATACTCGCCCTTCTTGAAAAGCTCGGCAAGTTTTGTACCTTCAAGCACGACCACAGGATATATGCGAACAGTTTTGGGTTCAATTTCAATGATTCGCTTTGCTGTGTAAAGCTCACGATTTTCGCTGCTTTTGTAAAGCCCGACCATCATTTGCAGACCAAGCTCAAAACCATAGCTTTTTATGAGCAAACTTGCATCAATAACATCTTTTTCACTGTGTCCGCGTTCGTTAGCATCAAGAACTTCATCACACAGTGACTGCGCACCAAGCTCGATAGAGGTAACACCGTATTCTTTCAGAATATCAAGAACGCTCTTATCTATATAATCAGGGCGTGTTGAAATTCTTATTCCTTTAAACTTACCCTCGACGACAAACTCGCTTGCTGCTTGGAGAAGTTCGAGCATATACTCTCTCGGAACAGCTGTAAAGCTGCCGCCAAAAAAGGCTATCTCCGTTTCCTGCGGGTCTGTTATCTGCTCAAGAGCTTTTGAACATATGCGTTTAACATCTTCTGCGTGTGGTATTTCGGAGTTGCCCGTAATGGTATGCTGATTGCAGAAAGCGCACATATGCGGACAGCCAACGTGCGTGACGAATATAGAAATATTATTATGCTTCATAGCCCATTAGTGCAAGAGCTTCTTTTGCTGCGTTCTGCTCGGCTGATTTTTTTGATCGTCCTACTCCCTCGCCGATAACGTTGCTGTTGAGCATTACCTGCACGGTAAATTTCTTATCATGATCGGGACCGGACTCGCCTGTGAGCATATATTCGACTTTTTCCTCGGGGTTTTTCTGGATTATCTCCTGCAATGCGGTCTTATAATCCACAAAGCTTACAACGCTGTGAGGCTTTACATCTTCGGGAATAAACGACAGCACATACTTCCTTGCTGCTTTAAGTCCGCCGTCAAGATATATCGCTGCGATCACAGCCTCAAATGCGTCTGAAACGATTGACGGTCTTTCACGTCCGCCAGTCAGTTCCTCGCCTTTACCAAGAAAAATAAAGCTTCCAAGATCGATTATTTTTGCAAAGTCAAATAGTGCTTTTTCGCAGACAAGTGAGGCACGAAGCTTTGTAAGCTCTCCTTCGGGAAGATGCTTGAAATGCTCAAAAATATAGTCTGAAACTACGATTGAAAGCACCGAATCACCCAGGAACTCAAGCCTTTCGTTGCTGTTTCTCTGTTTTTTGCTTTCATTGGCAAAGGATGAGTGTGAAAGAGCCTCGTATAAGAGCCTCTCATCCTTAAATCTGTAATTTATCTTTTCCTGAAATGTTTTTAAGAGTTCTTTTTCGTTCAAACGTTATCACTCCTCGTATAATAAAATTAGTAGTTTTTAGAGTTCCTCTCCAAGAACTATGGTATAATATTGTTTAGGTGCTGTGGATCGGTGTATCACTCCTACCGCCTGACGGTTTGAATAAGGCTCC
>Ga0256404_1002787_pt1 | contig 37459 bp, 23 predicted proteins | sample RumenRJG_01DNA_FD_185990 | JGI IMG/M metagenome (GOLD analysis project Ga0256404, IMG submission 185990) | Bovine rumen microbial communities from Lethbridge, Alberta, Canada - RJG_01 | ecosystem: Host-associated > Mammals > Digestive system > Stomach > Rumen | place: Canada: Alberta | collected...
GCAGAGCAAAAATGGAGACAAAACTTTGATTGACAATATTGTATGAAGAAACAAAATTCTTGCAGACTGGAAAAAGAACGGAAGAAATAAGTACGCGTTTTGAGTGCAAAATGCGGCAGCAGGCTGAATGTACATTATGATGAAAGAGAGATTTTCCGCCTGCGTGCGGTAGGGATTGGAGGGGCGCCGGAGGCGGACTCCGGAACGGAGCCTGCCTCCGGCGCAGGCGCAGCGACGAGGCCGGAGCGGAAGCGCAGCCTCGGAAAGCCCGACGCGCGGGACTGCGGAGCTGGACCGCGCGGACCGCCCTGATTATTTTGGATTTTATTTTTCCTGTTTTAGAATACCGGCAAATGCGCGGATGTAATCAGTGAAAGAAATGTAGCTTAAAAGGACGCAGATTGCGAACATTACAAAAGCGACTGCGTGAAGTTTTGGCATATATGGCGAAATATCGATTTTTGAACCGAATCGGATAAATGATTCTATGGCAAGGATATAAAAACCAGAGGCAATGTAGAATACGGTTTTGAGCTTTCCGCCTTTTCGGGCCGCAATTGCTGTTCCGCGGCTTACGGCAACCATTCGGATAAAATTCATTGTGAATTCACGGTAAAGAATCAGAACAAAACATACGGTCGGCATATAGCCCGACGGATTTAACTGGGTGCTGAATGAATGCTGGGCACAAACAAAAAGAGTAAGATTCAGCATAACGTCGGCGAACGGATCAAAAAGTTTTCCAAAATCGCTTACTTCTCCGTTTTTGCGCGCGTAATGTCCATCAAAATAATCTGTGATTTGGGCGAGCGCAAGCAGAGGAATCATTATGCAGGCAGAAATTTTTGCGAGAATTTCATTTTGAGTCCAAATCGGAATAAAATACAGAAAAAAGAATATCGGCGCGAAACAAACTCTGGCCAATGTAAATTTGTTAGACGTTTTCATAATATTTATAGTATTTGCGTTCCTTTATAAAAAGTCAATGAGAAAAAATCTTAAAGGTGCGTTTTGAAGTCCTGAACAACACTTATTGACGAAGTTATGTTATAGCCAGGAAGTTCAACTGCGCTGATTTTTATTGCCCGCTCAACAAGAACCGATGAATCCGCCACGCCCTGAAGAGTCAATGTGTTGCCATTTATCACAGCACGCAAAAATTCAATGTTCAGCTTATATTCAAAAATCAGTTTATTGACAAGATGCTGGCAATTTATGAGCTCCTGGAGTTTTGCCTTTCCAGCGGCTTCTTTTTCTGGAGTTATAACTGATTTTGCGACTGCAACAATCGCGTCTGAAGCGGACTCCACATCAAACATTCCTGTGTTCATTACCATCAGGAACTGCTGGGGATTTTCGATTTCTGCATTGAAGAAACTTTTGTGAAAGCCTTTGCGGTTGTTGTCACTTTCTGTTATGCGCTGAAGAGCCTGTTTTTCATTCCAGTTGTGCTCTTTCATCAAACGCTCCATGCGAATTGAGTCCTTTGCGACAAAGCGGAGCGGAATCAGGTTAGGCAGAGTTTCAAGAATAAGAAAAGAGCCTCTTCCCAGCAGAATGCAGTTGCCTTCCGCGGCTGTATCAAGAACCGCTGTCTGAAGATAATTCAGATATTCATCGCGGTCTTTTACAAGAGAAGCAAAAAATCCGGGTTTCCGCTCATCATATTTCTTTAGTTTTTCTGCTGGAAATCCCAAATCCATTATGCGTTTTTCAAGTTCTTTTCTATTTACAAATCTATAACCAAGTTTTTCTGAGAGCGCCTTTGAAATTTCGTCCCCCAATGCTGCCACCTGCCGTGAAATTGCTATAATCGCCATGTTGCGCCTCCCAAGAATAATTCAACAATACACTCGCTCTTGATACTTTTATGATAGTTCGTTTTTTGGCAGATGTCAAAAAATTGTTGGAAAAAGTCGGCGACATTCAAGATAGAAGCGTTTTTCATCAGCTTCCCCCATTGAAAAACTTTTTCGTGGAAGCGGTCCGTGACTGTTGATTGTGGCAAAGAAACTGTCTTTTGCAACCGGCGGAAGAAGAATTCCTACCGCATTTTCCTTTGCGCCAAGCCTGAAAACTTCCTGAGAACCGTGAATATAATCAATTTCCGCAGAAGAAAAATCAGATTTTAAAACTTCATCCAGAACCGGCTGAAAACGAGCGACAGCGAGCTCTGTGATTTTTGTTTCAATAAGAACAAATTTCTGCGAACCATTTTCTGTGAAAACAAAACCGAAATCCGCGGCTGATTTTTTTACAGAATTTTCAAGTTCGGTAGCAGAAGAAACAGATTTTACAGTTCCATCCAATTTTTTCGCGATTTTTTCTATTAATATTTTCGGATCAGAATCAAATACGACGCGGTGAATCGGTTCAAAAGTCAGTCCAGAATCGTAAATATTTACAATTTCAACAAGCGCATAACGAACCGGACAATCTTTTTCCTGCGCGGCCTGAGGATTTGAGGATTTGTATTCATCCCAGACAGCCTTTGCGGTTGCAAGAGAATGATTTCCGTCTCCAACTGCGAAAAGGAATACAGAGCCGTCTGAAGAAGTATTTTTTTCCGCAAGATTTTCCAGCGCGCCCCTTACATATTCAACATCCTGCCCAGACGAAACAGCCCATCCTTTTATGCTTCCAGAATTCTGCATCAATTCACCAGAATAAAGCGAATTATTTTTTGCAACGCGCGCACCAGTTCCTTCAACAAGAGATTTTTCCGGATCGTTCACAAGAAGCATAATGTGCGGAGATTCCAGAGGCGCACCACGGCGGATTTCCATTCGCGGTGGGATTCGTTCAACAATCGTTGCTTCTGTGGCACGAACTAGAGCTTTGCTGAAAGGTTTCCACTCATAAGTTTCCAAATCAATTGCGGCAACAAGACCTTTTCGAACTCGGCCGTAAGCAGTTGTGCGTTCAACATACACAAATTCTTTTTGTGGCTCCGAAAAAATTCCGTTTTCAAGATATTCATTCATCGTTTTTCGGATTTTTTTTATTCTTTCAGGCTTGTCAGAATCATTCAGATAAACTTCTGGCAAAATTATATTTAAAGTTGATGGCTTCTGCCCGACAGTTTTTTCAGCAGATTTCCAATATTCCCTGTCCTGTGTATATTGGTCGCAGGCAACAACAGCCCAAGTTGAAACATCAAGATTTTTTGGCAATAAAATTTCAGGGATTTTGATTCCCATTTGTTCAAAAGTTTTCATAGTTCAAAATATAACTTAATCTTTCAGTTTGTGCTATAATCAAAATGATGGCAGAACCAAGACTTTCGCTAGAACAGAAAAATGTTCAGATTCAGACAATGAAACTTTCCCAGCAGCAGATTATGGCAATGAATCTTATTGCCATGGGAAGCCTTGAGCTTAGGGAAGAAATTCTGGAAAAAGTCGATGAAAACCCTGCTTTAGAAATAAAGGAAGACAAATTTTTAGGAAACACAAATTCCGTTCATACCGGAAAAACAAGCCGCGCCGGTGAGGAAGCCGCCGAAAAATATCAGAATATGCTTGAAAGCGCCCCGGACGAAACAGAAACTTTGCAGGAACATCTTCTTCATCAGTTAAATATGATAAATCTGCCCGAAAATGAACATAGAATCTGCAAAAAACTGATAGAAAATCTTGATGAGAACGGATTTTTTATTTTAGCGCCAGTAACTTTGCTTGAGCCAGAAAAAGGAGACAACGAAAATCTGCTGAAAAAATGCATTTTTACCGTTCAGCATTTTGATCCTGAAGGAATTTGTTGTCAAAATGTTACAGAAAGCCTTGAAATTCAAGCGAAACTTAAAAAAGATGCGCCAAAAATAGCACTTTACATTTTGCACGGTCGGCTTGAAATGTTAAAACCACCGATTGCAGAAAAAGTTTTCAACAAAATTGAAAAAAATATAGAAGAAAATGAGAAACTTTCGTTTTGGACACAAAAAGCAGATGATATTCAGCTTACAAAAAATGACCTTTCGCTGGAAAACGTAAAAAAATCAATTGAATTTATTCAAAATCTGGAACCGTTTCCTGCCGCCGGATTCAAATCAACGCAGGAACATTTTGTTCAGCCGGATGTTTATGTTGCAAAGGCAGAAAATTCCGAAAATCTAAAAGTTGTCCTTTCAAATCAGGCAATTCCGGTTTTAAAAATTGCGGAAGACTTTAAAAATGAAGAAAATTCGAATTTGTTGAGCGAAAAAAACAAAAAAACTGTAAAAATGCAGCTGAAAGACGCGCAGATTTTTTTGGACACATTGAATTTCCGCGAGCAAGTGCTTTTAAATGCGTTCAGAAAACTTGCAGAGATTCAAAAGGATTTTTTTCTGAATGGGCCGGGACATCTCGCTCCTCTTACACAACGAGAATTTGCAAAAATGATAAATGTCCACGAGTCAACTGTTTCAAGAATTGCGGAAAGCAAATTTTTAAGATGTGAATGGGGAACTTTTCCGATAAAATATTTTTTCACAAAGGCGCTGGCTTCAACAAAAACAAAAAATGAAGAAAACGAAGAGACAAAAAGTGTTGCGGAAAATATTTCAACAGACAGCGTAAAAATCGAAATTGAAAAACTTCTGAAAACTCAAAAACCTGGCGAAAAAAAACTTTCAGACCAAAAAATCGCGGATATTCTTGCAGAAAAAGGAATAAAAATCGCAAGAAGAACAGTTTCAAAATACCGCACCCAGCTGAACATCGCCTCCAGCTACGAAAGATAGAAAAAAAATTGTGAAACATTTCAGTTTTTAAAAAATAATTACTATATAAAATGCAGAGGTTTTTATGGAAAAAATCAGACGCATTTTTTATTCACTTTTGGCATTTATTTTTTCAGGATGTTTTTCGGCGCGGATTCCGGCAGATTCATTTTCAATTGTAAACTGGAATGTCCAGACTTTTTTTGACGGAAATAACGACGGAACTGAATATTCAAATTTCAAGAAATCGCAGAACTGGGGAACAGAATCCTATAAAAAACGCCTTGAAAAACTTTGCGCTGCGATAAATTCAATCAACGCAGATGTGTTTGTTTTTGAAGAAATCGAAAATTCAGGAATTCTTTATGATATTTCCAATTTTCTGGCTTCAAAGAACTGGAACAACAAAGAAAACTGGCGTTATTGCGCTTTTTCAAAAAATCCCGGAGATGCAATCGGATGCGCAGTTCTTTCAAAATTCCCGATTTCAGAAATCACGCTCCACAATCTTGACATAAGAAGTGAAAATTCGCCCCAACCTTCGATGCGGCCGCTCATGCAAATGAAAATTCTTTTTGAAGGAAAAACTTTTTGTCTTTTTGTAAATCATTGGAAATCAAAATCCGGCGGTGCGGAAGAATCTGAAATCTGGAGAAACTGGCAGGAACTTGTGCTTGCAAAAAAAATTGCGGAACAAAACGAATCGCCAGCAATTGCCTGCGGAGATTTTAACAGGGACATTTTAGAATTTAACAGAATTTCAGAAGCCAGCGGAGAAAACAAAAACGCTCAAAATATAGAATTGTGCTCAAAATTTGAAAATCTTGAAGCGGAAAACGCGAAAGTTTCAGTCTATTCCCCATGGATAGACAATTTTGACGAGCTGGAAGAACCCGGAAGCTATTATTTTAATGAAAACTGGGAAAGAATTGATCATTTTTTTGCAAACGATAAAATTGCGTTAGAAAATTTTGAAGTTTTGACAGATGGCGAATGGTGCGGGGAAAATTTCATCCCGAAACCGTATAAAATTTATACAGGCGAAGGATATTCAGATCATCTTCCTATAAAGTGTACTGTCAGAGTAAAATAAAATACTTGTAGCGAGGAAATCAAGATTTTGATAAAATGAGACATTATGAAAATCAAATCGCAAAAAGCAAAACTTTCTGGAAAAATTCGAGTTCCCGGTTCAAAAAGCCATACAATCCGGGCATTGTTATTCTCTTCGTTGGCGGAAGGAACTTCGCATATAAGAAATCCATTGGGTGGCGCTGATTGCATTTCATCCAGCAGGGCTGTTCCTTTATTCGGGGCAAAAGTTGATATTTCAAACCCGAAAGACTGGATTGTTGAAGGTGCAGGAAAAAACGCGCACTTGCCAGACGATGTTGTAAACGTAGGAAATTCGGGTTCTCTTCTTTATTTTATGAGTCCAGTTGCAGCAACTTTTGAAGGATGGACAGTTTTCACAGGTGACGAATCAATCCGAACGCGCCCGGTTCTTCACGTTGTTGATGCGCTGAAACAGCTTGGCGCAGAAGCATATATTTCCCGCCCGGAAAAAAACGCACCGCCTCTCATAATAAAAGGTCCGGTAAAAGAAAACCAGACAATCGTTACAGACGGCCGGCTAAGCCAATACATAAGCGGAATAATGATGGCCGCAAGCCGCCTGAACGGAACAACTCATATTGAACTGACAGATCCGAAAGAAACTCCATTTTTGAATATGACACGACTTTGGCTGGAAGAAATGGGCGTAAAACTTGAAATAAGCGAAGATTACAAACACATAAAAGTCCACGGTCCGGTTCAAATGAAAGCTTTTGACAAGGAAATTCCTAGCGACTGGGAAGCCGTTGCGTTTCCTCTGGTCGCAGGCTTGATTTCTGACAGTGAAATCACAATCGAAAACATTGATTACTCAGGAAGCCAAGGAGATATGGCAATTGTTGATGTGTTGAAAAAACTCGGAGCAAATATTATTGAAGACAAAGAAAAAAATACGCTTACCGCAAAACATTCAAGACTTTCAACAGAAAATCTTCCTGGCAAGGAACTTCATGTAAATCTTTCTGGTTATCCAGATGCTATTTGCGCATTGGCAGTCGCAGGTTGTTTCACAGAAGGAACAGTCATTATAGAAGACATTGGTGTCTGCCGCAAAAAAGAAACAGACAGAATTGAAGTTATGCAAAAAGAACTTGAAAAACTGGGTGCCAAAATCGAGACAGGTTCTGACTGGTTTAAAATAACCGGAAACAGCCCGATAAATTCAGATGGAACAAAAAATCCAGACTGGAAAATCCATGGGGGAACTGTAGAAAGCTATGACGACCACAGAGTTGCAATGAGTCTTGCAGTCCTGGGGCTTGGGCTTGAAACAAACGAATCTGTAACAATAAACAACGCAGAATGTTGCGCAGTTTCGTTCCCTGATTTTTACAACACAATGAACAAGATAAACGCAGGTTTCTGCGAATTGTAATTTAAAAATAGGTTTGATATAATTTAGTTTATGACTTTGGAAGAATACAAAGACACATATTTTAGACGCTGGCAAAAACGACTAAACATTCAATGCTGGTTCATTTTTGGCGCAGTGGCTCTTATAACTTCACTTGTAACTCTTGTAATGTATTTTTCAAAGCATATTAATACAAAAGAATTTATCAATGCTGTAACAATCGGAATTGCAGTTCCAATGATTATCCAGATTGCAGTAATGATTCCTGTAACAATTGCAATAAAAAACAAAAAAGTCAGCTGGTCCACCGGTTGCCGCTTCGTTGTTTTTGAATTATTTTGGATTCTTGTTGTAATTTCAATTTTTCATGCGCATTATTCCGTTGTCCTGATTCTTCCGGCACTCACAATGTTACCAGCCTCAACAACTGCGGACAAAAAACTTTTACGCGGAATTTTTATCGCCTCAATAATCTCATATATTCCGGGCTACCTTGTATTCGCATTGCTTTACAATGAACACAACTTTTTTTACAAGTTTACAATGCTTGCAATCGATTCGCTTGTAATCTTTCTGTCATATAAAGTTTCAAAGGAGCTTTTACGTTCTCAGACTGCGCAAATCTCATTTATAACGCACAATTACAAGAAACAAGTCGCTCTCGCAGAAGAACTTCAGCTTGAACCGCTCACAAGACTTTTCAACCGCCGGGCTTTGGCAGAAACTGTAGAACGCCTTATGCATTCAGACAAAAAAAATGAAAAGTTGGCGCTTGCTTTTTTTGATCTTGATGATTTTAAGAATATAAATGATAAGTTCGGGCACGCGGCAGGAGATGCAGTTCTTATCTCATTATCTGAAATCATTGTGGAAATTCTTGAGACAAACAGAAACGCATTCAGATATGGCGGCGACGAATTTGTCCTTTTATTCAGAGAAAAAAATATTTCAGAAATAGAAGAAATCATAGAAAAAATAATGCTGAAATTCCAGAACATGAAGTTTGATTATCTTCCGGGTGAAATAAAATGTTCAATGAGCGTAGGCATTTCTGTTTACAAAGAAGGCTGGACAAGCAAAGATTGGCTGAATTCGGCGGATAAAGCCACATACAAAGCAAAGCAAAACGGCAAGAACCGATATGAAATCGCAGAGTGATATGACAGAAAATCCATCTTTTTTAACAGAGCAGCTTATCACTTATATTGGAAACAAACGCCTTCTTCTTGATTTTATCGGACAAGCCATAAAAATTGTGCAAGATGACTTAGGAAAAGAAAAACTCACCTGCTTTGATATTTTTTCCGGCAGCGGAATTGTTTCCCGCTATCTAAAAGGTTTTTCTTCATATCTTGTTGCAAATGATTTGGAAAATTATGCGAAAATAATAAACAGCTGCTATCTTTCCAACAAGTCTGAAATAAACATTGAAGAACTAAAGTCGCTTCACGAAAAATTAGTTTCACAAACAAAAAAAGACATTGAATTTTCAGAAAAAGCCGGATTCATCAGCGAACTTTACGCGCCCAAAAATGAAAATGATATAATTTCGGGTGAACGATGTTTCTACACGCCTTACAACGCAAAATATATTGATTGTGCACGGCAAAATATTGAAAAATTTATTCCGAAAAACTATAAGAAATTTTTTATTGCGCCGCTTTTAAGCCAAGCATCAGTGCACGCAAATACGGCCGGAATTTTCAAAGGTTTCTACAAGAACTCAAAGACAGGCTTAGGACAATTTGGCGGAAACGGAAAAGACGCGCTTTCAAGAATTTGCCGAAAAATCGAACTGCCATTTCCTGTTTTCAGCGAAAACGAATGTAAAATCAAAATTTTCCAAAGTGAAGCAAATTCGTTGGCTCAAACAAGCGAGCTTTACGAAAATCTTGAAAACGGCAAATTTGATTTGGTTTATATGGATCCGCCATACAATCAGCATCCTTATGGCTCAAACTACTTTATGCTGAATCTGATTTCAGACTACAAACGCCCGGACACAGAAAATATAAGCCGGGTAAGCGGAATTCCAAGGAACTGGAACAGAAGTTTTTACAACAAACGGAAAAAAGCCGCAGAAACTTTCCGCGACTTGATAAAAAATATTAAAGCAAAATATATAATTATCTCTTTTAATTCAGAAGGATTTATTGAAAAAGAAGAAATGGAAAAAATGCTGAAAGAATTCGGCTCAGTGAAAATCCTTGAGTCAAAGTACAATGCATTCCGCGGAAGCCGCAACCTGCGCAACCGCAAAATACATGTTTCCGAATATCTTTTTATACTGAAAAAAGATTAGTTTTTTACTACACGTTGAATTTAAAGAAAAGCACATCTCCATCCTGAACGATGTAATCTTTGCCTTCCTGACGGTATTTTCCGGCTTCCTTGATTTTTTGCTCAGAACCGTACTTTCGCAAATCTTCTATTGAATATGCTTCTGCTTTTATAAAACCTTTTTCAAAATCCGTGTGGATTACGCCAGCCGCCTTTGGAGCTGTGTCACCGGCATGAATTGTCCAGGCACGACATTCATCTGAACCGCCGGTAAAAAATGTTTCAAGTCCCATAAGATGATAGGTTTTTCTAGCCAAAACAGCCAATCCACTTTCCTTTAAGCCAACAGATTCCATAAATTCTTTTCGGTCTGCATCTTCTGTGATTTCTGCAAGGTCAGCCTCAAATTTTCCGCAGATTACAACAACCTCACTTTTTTCAGCATCAGCGATTTTCTTAAGAATTTCAACGTATTTGTTTGTTCCAGAAGCAATCGAATCTTCATCAACATTTGCAACATACAAAGTCGGCTTCATTGTCAAAAGGAACATATCTTTTATGGCAGCTTTTTCATCATCTGTAAGATCTGCAAGACGGGCACATTTTCCTTCCTGAAGAAGAGGAAGAATTTTTTCAACCGCAGAATTAAACGGAGCAAGCTGTTTTTCAGCTTCTTTTCCGAGCGCACGGACTGATTTTATATTTTTTTCCTGACGTTTTGAAATTGTCTGCAAATCTGCCTGGGCAAGCTCAAAATTGATTGTAAGAACATCGCTTTCCGGGTCAACAGGTGCTTCAACTTTTGAATCTTCGCGCACATGCATAATATCCGGGTTGTCAAAACAGCGGACAACATGGGCAATGCACGCACATTCACGGATATTTGCCAAAAACTGGTTTCCCAAACCTTCGCCTTGGCTTGCACCCTTGATAAGTCCTGCAATATCAACAAATTTTACAGATGCAGGAGTCTTCTTTTTTGGATTATTTACTGAAGCAAGAAAATCCAGGCGTTCATCTGGAAGGTCTACAATTCCAACATTCGGATCGATTGTACAAAATGGAAAATTTGCAGCTTCTGCAGGTGCTGCTGTCAATGCAGAAAAAATTGTGGATTTACCAACATTTGGCAATCCAACGATACCACAGTCTAATGACATAAAATCCTCTTTAAAAATCTGAAAAACCGCAAAAAGCGGAAATCTATAATTATTTAAGAAAGTATATTGCTTTAAAAGATTTTTAACAACCTAGGAATATTTTGAATCTTGGGAAAACGAATTATAAAATATAAGCAATAAAAAATACCGCAACGGAAGCGGAAAAGCAAAATTGGCGTAATTTGCCATTTTTTTGCCGTAGGCATAAAAGAAAACTGAAAATGAGCTTTGCGAATTGAAGTTTTCTTCCTAAAAAAAATTGCAACCATAGACAATTTTGTTTTCCGCTGAAAGTGCAGGTATTTTTGGTCAATTATTCTTTGAATACTTTTCCCTAGATTTTGAATATATATGCAAAAAAATCTAAAAAAACAACATTTTTTTGCAAAATTATTTACTAACAAAAAAAACATAGTGTATAATGAATTGCTTGCATCTTGATATAGGATGCAGTTAAGGGGCAAAATCTTATGAAAAACGCTTACGTAAACCGTGTATGGGAAGAAGTAAAAGCTAAGAATCCAAACGAACCTGAATTCCTTCAGGCTGTAGAAGAAGTTTTGACAACTCTTGATCCAGTTGTTGACCAGATGCCAGAGCTTGAACCAAACGCAATCCTTGAACGACTTGTTGAACCTGAAAGAGTTATTCAGTTCCGCGTTCCGTGGATGGACGACAATGGAAATTACCATGTAAACCGTGGTTTCCGAGTTCAGTACAACAGCGCAATTGGACCTTATAAGGGAGGTTTGCGTTTTTCTAAGGAAGTAAACCTTTCTGTTTTGAAGTTCCTCGGTTTTGAACAGGTTTTAAAGAATTCTTTGACAACACTTCCAATGGGAGGCGGAAAAGGTGGTTCTGACTTTGATCCACACGGAAAATCAGACAAGGAAGTTATGCGCTTCTGCCAGTCTTTCATGACAGAACTTTACAGACATATTGGCGCAGACACAGACGTTCCAGCAGGAGACAAAAATGTTGGCGGACGTGAAATCGGTTATCTTTTTGGACAGTACAAAAGAATCCGCGATGAATATACTGGAGTTTTGACTGGAAAAGGTCTTACATTCGGTGGTTCATTGATTCGTACAGAAGCAACTGGTTACGGTCTTATTTATTTTGCTCAGGAAATGCTTAAAAAAGTTGGACAGGATTTCAAGGGCAAGACTTGTGTTGTTTCCGGCTCTGGAAATGTTGCTGAATATGCCGCTGAAAAACTTATCCAGCTTGGCGCAAAAGTTGTAACACTTTCTGATTCAAACGGATACATTTACGATGCCGACGGAATCACGCAGGAAAAACTTGACTGGGTTAAGGAACTTAAGACAGTTCGCCGCGGACGCATTTCTGAATATGCAAAACAGTTCCCTTCTGCAAAATACTTTGAAGGCAAAAAAGTCTGGGAAGTTAAATGTGACTGCGCATTCCCTTGTGCAACACAGAACGAACTTCTTGGCGAAGACGCACAGAAACTTTTGGACAACGGTTGCAAACTTGTTGCCGAAGGCGCAAACATGCCATCAAACATTGACGCTGTAAACAAATTCCTTGCTGCAAAGATTTTGTATGCACCAGGAAAAGCTTCTAACGCTGGTGGTGTAGCAACTTCAGGTCTTGAAATGAGCCAGAACTCAGAAAGACTTTCTTGGTCTTCAGAAGAAGTTGACAAAAAACTTCACAGCATCATGGTAAACATCCATGCTAATGCTTACGATACTGCTGTTAAATTCGGAGCAAAAGAAGGCAACTGGGTAAATTACGTTGCAGGCGCAAACATTGCCGGTTTCGTAAAAGTTGCGAACGCAATGATTGCCCAGGGATTGGTATAATACAAATCGAACGCAGGCGCCTGCAATTGCCGCCACTCGCAAGTCTCGTGGCGAGTGCATTTTTTCGATAATCCTAAAAAAGCCCGCTGTCGCAGCCTTTTTCTTAACGGATTTTCGATTTTGCACAGGCGCAAACATTGTCGGCTTTGTAAAAGTTGCCAACGCAATGATTGCTCAGGGATTGGTATAAGCTGAATCTTTGGATTAAATGACCTTCGCTTGGTTTTGCTGAGCGGAGGTTTTATTTTTTATGCTAGACTTCCTGAATTTCTGAGTCTTGCAATTCTGAAGAAATTTCTTCCTGATACTGAATTTCTACCATACCAAGAGGAACGCCGAACATTCCAGCATACAGTTCTTTATCCTGTTCAAAAATTGAATAATTTTTCGCGACAAAATCTGGAATACCAGCCTCAAGTTCGCCGTTATCCGACATTTTTTTATAAATTTCAATGATATTTGCCTTGTCGAATTTTTCTTTGTAGGAACGTTTATCCACAAGCGCGCTAAAAATATCAGCGACAGTCAAAATTCTATCCTGCAAGGAAAGTTCAGAAGCCGAAAGCCGCTCCGGATAGCCAGAACCGTTCAACTTTTCATGATGATGAACCGCAATTCTTATAATTTTTTCTGGAACAACATTTTTCAAGATGGATTCCGTTTCTTCAACGTGCATTTTCATAACCCGATATTCAAACGCAGAAAGTTTTCCAGGAGACTCAAGAATCATATTCGGAATAGAAATTTTCCCCAGATCGTGAAGAATTCCCGCCGTAAACAGCTCATTGACATCTGTCTGAGGAAGACCTTTTAGCTTTGCAATTGAAACCGCATAACTTGCCGTATGAATTATGTGCTGAACCGTCTGCGTGCTTTTAAAGTCGATAAGATAAATCATCAGTTTAAAAAGCTGCTCAGTTTCTGCCGCGGAAAATTCAATGGAATCAAAAAAATTATCCATATCCTGCTGATAAGAATCATAAATAATTTTTTTTGAAATCAATTTATCAATATCAAGTTTTCTAAAAATCAAGAGATAGAGCTGATTAAACTTTGAAAAACCATATTTTTGAAAATCAGCTGAAAAATAATTTCCTTTTGTTGCATCCAAAAGAGCCTGAATCGAGCTAGCCGTAAAAACCAAAGACGCATATTCAAGCTGGGGAATTTTTGCCGCAAGCGACTCATCATATTTTTTGTCATAGAAAAGCAAAGTTTTTGCGTTTTCACCAAGCGGCGACATTTCCTTTAAATAATAATAGCCATACAAGAAAGAATGATAAATTTCTTCCTGCGTAAGTTCAGAAAGACGCACAGGTTTTTCACCGAAAAAATGAAGAAATCCGAAAAGATGAAACAAAGACAAAAGCACCGCATCTTTTGGCGTGATTTTTTTTCCAGCCGGAAGAGATTTTGCAATTGAAGCCGCAACAAAAGCCGTTTCGCAACTGATTTTTCCAAGACTCTGGTTAATTTGCCGAACCATCCTGAAAATCAGCTTTAGAATCTGTGCCGAGTTCAATAAAAATTTTGGATAAACTTCTTCTTTCATATTATAAAAATATTTTATCATAAAATTTTGAATTTTACTAATATTGCGAACGTTGAGTTTTTTATTGAAAATGAATAAAAGCGTAAGCTAATTTACAATTTGAGAAGACTTTTTGCGATAAAACCAATTAAAGTGCAGCGCACCCAAAAAAATACAAGCGTAGCGCGAGCAAAATCCGTCTGAACAAATTGGAAATTAGCTGAGAGCGTTTTTTTCACAATTCCCAAAAACTCAACATTCAATATATTCATAATTTTCTTTTCATTTTAAAAATATGAGATAAAATAAAAGCATGACGAAACAGGAATTGGTAAGCGAAATGGCAACTGAACTCGGTCTCTCTAAAAAAAAGTGCAATGAAACTTTGAATGCAATGCTCGAAGAAATCATCATTGCGCTTGAAAGCGGAAATAAATTTACCCAGCCGGGATTCGGTTCATTCAAACCTGTTGAAACAAAAGAACGTGTTGGAAGAAATCCTTCAAATGGCAAGAAAATGCTTTATCCCAAAAAGATAAGGCTGAAATTCAAAGCTTCTGAAAAATTAAAGGACGAGATAAATGAATGAGTTTTTAACACAATCACAATTAGCGGAAAAACTTGTTCAACGAACTGGCATAAAATTTGAAACGGCGAAACAATTTTCCTCAGTGTTTTTTACAATCGTAAAAAAAGGACTAAAAAACAGCGAAAGTTTTTCCGTTTACAATTTTGGCACTTTCAAAAAAACTTGGATTGAAGCGACAACCGGAATCAATCCTGGAAACGGTGAAAAAATCAATATTTCGGCACACTGGCGGATTAAATTTGTTCCATGTGCAGCTGTTGCACGACGGCTGAACAAACCTTACGAAAATCTGAAAGCAAAAGAAATCCCGGAAGACTCAATAATTCCAGAAACCGCAGATGAGCCGGATGATGATTTCTACAATGACGAGCTCGGAATTGATGAGAATGATTTTGAAGATGAACCGGAAAATACAGCGGAAAAAGAAAGCTCCAGGAAAAATCTAAAAATTCTTGCGCTCGCGGGAATTTTTCTATTAATTTTCATCCTGATAATTTCAATCCTGATAAAAAGCTGCTCTTACTCTACAAAAAAAATTCAAAAAACAAAAGAAGAATCTCAGCCAGCACAGAAAGAAACAGAAATCATTTCAGCAGCCCCGGAAGAAACTGAATCTTATGAAGAAAAAATTAACTTTGAAACGTTCGCAGTTCCTTCTGGAAGCAATTACCACATAATCGCCGAACAAAAATACAAAAACAGACATTTGTGGCCGGTACTTTTTTCCGCAAACAAAACTTTAAGCGCGGATCCAGATTTTGTGGCAAAATACAAAGACATAAAAATCCCGGAACTTCCAGCAAACGAAACCCAAAAGAAAAACCTTATAGAAAATTCCGTGCTGGACGCCTACAACGCATACCTTTTAATGTGCGAAAAAGAGCCGGAAAGCAACAAAAATGCGGAACGAAAATTGCGCGCCACAAGAGTTCTTGTTAGCGGAGAATTACTTTCCCCAGGCTTCCTTACAGAGCACAAAACCCGAATCCTGCCAGAATATCTAGAAATGGCGGAAAATATTGTTCTGCATCAGTATAGATAGAAAAAACTACTTAACAAATCTTTCAATTTTACATTTATGCTTTTTTGTCTTTTCATCATAACTTATGCCGACAAACAGCAAATTGCCAGAATATTTAGAAAGAGAATCAAAATATCTTTTTTCCTTTATCTGATTTAAAGCTGATTCTGGAGAAGCATTATGTTTTAATTCAACAATCATAGCAGGAACATTATTTTTAAAAGGAATATAAACAATATCTGCAAAACCTTTACCTGCCGTCATTTCTTTTACAATTGTATAATTATTTATGGCGTAAATAAAAGCCAGATAAATCGCGCTGCTTAAAGAATCTTCATTATTATAGTTGCGATTTGATGCAACATGAATATGACTAACATCCAACGCATTCGCCACAGCATCTTCATTTCCTGCAATTGTATCTTTTATCAACTGTTTGGAAGCCTCTATGATTTTATTCGTTTCAGAATAATTATTATCTTCACAAATCGCGCGTTGCCATTCCTGATATATTTCCCGGTTTGGTATATAACATTGCTCATTTTGTGAATCATAAGCCAAATAACCAAGATGAATCAAAAAGGTAAAAACATCGTGCTTATTCTTAAAATCAGACATTGTATTGTGATACATTCCAACATCAACGTCCACCTTACTACCAGAAAGCATTGTTATAACATCATCTCTAACACCATCAAAATTCATCTGTAATTTGTCAGAGATAATCTCATAAGTTGAAGTAGAGCTCCAATAAGATTTAAATGATTTATTTTGAACAGCTTGCATCACCGCTTCCGGATTATAAATTTCATACTCACCAAGTTTGTAACCATCATACCAGGCTTTGCACTCTGTAAAACTACAGCCATACTTTTTACACAATTCCTTTACTTCTTCAGAGGTAAAACCAATATATCCTGAAAAAATTCCTGAATCAATCATTGTATACTGCTTAAAAGTATTTAGCTTAGATTGAATTTTATCTTTGATAATAGGAAGAATCCCCGTAATATACGCAAGAGCAATCGCAGGTTTTAATCCTGAATTCTTAAAAAGAGAAATCAAAAACGCAAGATAATTATCGAATTCTTCACCAGAAACCTGCTCACGCACAAGCACATCATATTCATCTATAATAATTATAAAAGTCTGATTTGTTTCCTCATAGACTCTTTGAATATATGTTCCAATGGAATTAAATTTTCCAAAATTGATATCCGGATACTGTTTTTTAAAATCGTTGCCAACCTGCTCCGCAAGATAACCAATAAAAGTTCCTTTTTCCTTGCTGTCAATTGCTTTCCAGAAAGAAAAACATGCATTCATATCAATTTTTAAAACATTAAATTTATTAATACATTTCTTAAACGAATCTGTTTTTGCAATTTTATATGGCGAAAACAGTTTTTCCGAATCAGCCCCTTTTGAATAATAAGCAGAAATCATATCTTCCGCTATGGATTTTCCAAATCGACGTGGCCGATTGATACAAATAAAGTTATCATCAGGAATGTCAATTCTATGATTCAACAAATCAATAAGACCTGTTTTATCAACATATTTTCCACTGTTTACCAATTTAAGAAAACTTTCATTATTTGGATTAAGATATGTTCCCATACATTAAATATACTTGATTTTTAGTGTAAAATCTATGATTTATCATGAATATTGAGTTTTCTAAGTATTCTGTAAATATTGTTCTGAAATAGAAAACTCAAGAAAAGTTAAAACACGAACACAATTTCTAAAAAGTTGGTGACTTTCCGCCCAAAAATTACCAAGTTCCCCTAGAGCAATATCACCAGTTATACAACTTGAATTACCTGTAAATGCCTTAGCCTTGCCAGAATCAAAGACTATTATAATATTTGGAGCGTACTATTACAAACTCCGAAGCGTACTATTACAAACTCTGAAGCGTATTATTTTAAAATTAGATGTATGAATTTTAAAATATGAGGTTTCCGAATAATTCCAGAATTTCTTTCGTTTTGAGGTGAAAAGCTTTGCCTTTATTTTTAAAGATCCTCGTAAAAAAGGATTTCTTAATGAAAATACGATTTTCTTTTGAACAGAAGCTTACTGACTTTCCGCCTAAAAGTTACCAACTTTTTAAGAAAACTCTCCTGCCTTTTGAACGCAATTATTTCCTGGCTTTAAGTTTAAACTCTTATTCAAAATATTTTTAGCAACATGAAAATCTCAGAATATTTTCAAACAAAACAACGGATTTTCGTGTAATATTTTTACAAAAATCCGTTGTTTTGCTTTTTTGAAAAATCACTGATGAAAGGGATTATTTCTTTTGGGCCATTTCGATTGAACCAGAAGAAACCGCATAACCTACAACAGGGTTCTTTGTTCCATTTCCATATAAAATTCCAGAACTACATATTGAATAAGGTCCTTTTGGTGTATAAGAATTTGTATCATCTGTGCCACTAACAAATTCATGAATAACTCCATTGTTCCAATCTTTGTTCAAACCAACATTGATTTGATCATTTGTTGATTTATTTTCTGTTGGAAGCATTGAAACAGACCAATTTCCTGTAAAGAATCCACCTGGTGTAGCACCATCTTTTGGTTTTCCATTCTCAAAGACAACTGGATAAGCAATCTTTGTTTTTGTTCCTTCATTCGATTTGTAGGTAATAACAGGAATCCATGGAGAACTTTCATCATCTCTACCAACATCTATAGAACAATTATCTCCTACATCATTTTTAGAATCAACAAGGATTTCTGTTATATTAGAACTATCATAAGATGGCATATAAGCATAATATAGATCAGCACCAGAATTACTCATATATGCAAGATGAATACCATCTTCTGCATCTATAGACATCTGAACATACTGCCCACCCTTTGTACTTATTGTTGTTGCAGACCAAGATTTTCCGTTGATACCAGACAATATTTCAGACAAACTTACAGATGTCATTTTCAATGCCCTATTGCCCTCATCATACCATACAATAACTGCACGACCAGCATCTGATGACTGCAATGCACCAATCGCAACATAACCAGCAGTACCTGTTATTCCAGAAATCTTACTTACATATTTATATGCCGATTCTCCAGAAACATTTCCTACATATGAAGAATCCGTAGAAGTTCGAACTTTATATGTTGAATTATCATAACCTATCTTTCCTTCATCAGAATCTTTTCCTCCAGGTTGATTGAATGATATAAAACCTATCAAATCTTGTAATCCTAAACCAATATCATTTGCCTTTCCATATCCTTTTCCGTTTACAGAACCAACTCGGAATGTTATCTGACCAAGCAAATGATCATAATAAGCATTGTATACATAAGTTTTTTCAGCACTATCTGTATAAGTTGCCATTGAAAGAGACTGAGTTCGTTTTTGATCTGATTTTAATTTTGAATCTTTATAGGCAAATATATTTTCAATTCGACGTGCATTTGTGTTATTGTAATAATTAAAATTCAAATCATGATAATCACCGTAAGAATAAGCTTCTGCCCTAGAGAAGAACTGTAAGTTTCCACCCATTCCATCTTTTCCAGATGTATCAGAATTTAATGCAGTACCGTAAGTCTCTCCATTTTTATCAAAAGCAAATGTATTATACGTGAACCCCTGATATGCAGAGCCTAATTTTGTATGACTATACAATATATGTTCTGAAGAATCATAAGATTCTGTACATGACAAAACGGAATTATTTCCTTTTGAAGGCAATGAAGTTTCTGTTGTAATGTAATATTTTCCAGGTTCCGTTACCCAAATATCTCCTGTTTGACCATTCCATGAGCCTTCCGAAGAAGTTAAAATAATCCCCATTTTATGTGTTCCAAAATTTACATTATACGAATAAACATAATAATCTCCATTTGAACCGCTCTGAGCCTTTGGATTTCCAGAGACAGCATAATAATAACTGCTACCACCTTCATCCCAAATCCGAATTGCCCCATATTGAGTCAATTTTGTACTTACATACAAATCAACTTTTCCTGTTACAGTTCCAGATGTTCCATAAGCATAACCAGGCATATTGAAATATCCGACACCATTCTTAAAACTAAAGCCAATACGGCCACTCTTTTCAGCATTATTAGCCATATAAGGACCAACTTTCATGTGAACAAATTCTGCACTATCCCCCTCTGGAGTCACCGCAGTCTTAAAATCCCAAACATCAAACTTTAAATTGTCGTTCAAAAGATTATTATTCTGATTATTTGGCAAGCGGTTGTAATAATTTGAATAATCAGCTATTGCTTTTTGAGTATCTGTTGTTACAGAAATTTCTTTTGCTGTTCCGTGAGAATTATCATTATTAATGTTGTTCAAAGCTGGAACATTGTTTATAACTACATTAACTTCTCCAGAGGCAATACTAGGAAGCTCAAACTGCAAACCAAAATCTGTATTTCTTATTACATCACTATAATTATCATTATGAACAATTGTGGTAGAAATTTCATTACTTCCGACAGTTACAGATCTTGTTGAACTAGATAAATTCCAACCATAAAGAGTAATATTCTCACCAACTCTAACTGGATATTCACCTGTAGAAGCACGGTTATTCATAGAAGCATAAGTTCTTTCATATTCACTCAAATCTGTCCAAACCTGAGTAATGTATGGAACAACATCTATTCTATAAACATCGCCTGCCCCCTCATTATTTTTCCAGTCTTTTGCAGAAATACTAATTTCCTTATCTGTATCCGCAACATCTGCAATTTTTTCTGAGTTAATTACAATTACATAATTTACCTTATGTCCGTCTTGGCTTATATATTCATCGTTAACAGTTACTGATTCTACACCATCAGGAAGATTCTCATATTTCCATTCACCTTTTTCATAAACTGCAAGAGTCTGAGAAGAAATTTTTCCGAACCCCATATCAATTGACGCAATTCTTACATTATCAGTCACAGAGCCTTCTATCTTAATATGACCAGAAACTTTTGGATCACGGTCATAAATTCCAGATATTTCATCAAATGGTTCATCTGGTAAATCAGCCTCTAATTCAATATGACCTTTTGCGATTCCATCTTCAAAATAAACGCTATTATCATTCTTATTCTTCCAATAGAACGGTGTAATTGTTGGAACTGGAACTTCTTGTTCTCCACTCATAAGTTCTACAGGTATTTTTAGCAATGCCCACTGGCTGTCTTTTCCTTGTTCTGTTTCCTCTGTTTTATCCCAGAATGTTATAGATATATTTCCAGATGTTACATTTGGAATTTCAACGCCACCAAAATCTGAAATTTGACCATCAATAGCATAAGAGCCTTTATTGTTTACTTTTGAAATAATAGAGACTTTTGATGTCATAGCAGAAACAGTTCCTGAATTATAAGTTGCATTATCCAAGTCAGAAGGAGTTTCCAAAATATAACCAAGCTCATTATTTCCACCTACAAATTCTGGAATAATACAGAGTCCTTTTATGACCTTGAATTTAGAAGAATCCAAAGTAACTATAGACTGAGCCTTACCTGATACAGAATTTAACGCAGAGAAATAACTGAATTCTCCGAATGCTTTTCCGTTTTTAGTATCTTTTTCACTGTCGCCAGTTGTAACTGGAGCTTCTGAAGCATCCCAATCATAACGGTCATTTTCATTCAAATCTGCTCCCAAAAGAACTTTTGCAATGCGTGGGCGGTTGTTTTCAACTTTAGTAACGATTGAACCGCTTGAAATATTTCCAGCATTATCAATTGCGACAACATGAATAATTATTGGTCCATCAGGAATATTTGTTGAATCAATATTTGCACTCCAAGTGTAGCTTGAACCAAGCTGTTCTATTGATTCAATCATTTTATCGCCATCATCATTCAAAGGATTTCCAGAATCATCTACAGACTCCGTGATTTTATGGTCAACAATCTGTGCAAAAATAATTTCTGCTTCTGTAAATGAAGTTGCAGCAGACGGACTGAACTTTACGGTAGTTCCAGAAACATCTGTTATTAAGCTATATGAACCGGCAATCTTTATAAGTCCACCTTTACGAACATTCGGATTAACTGCAGAAAGTGAAATAGAATCTACACTACCTCGTGAAGAATCTGTTACATACATGGCAGCAAGTCCGTCAGAATTTACATAAACATTTCCATCTGCTGGATTTGCAGGCTTTGAATAAAGAACTGTTTTATTTGAACCACCAAACATTGGATTATAGACACGGTTTTCTCCATTTTTACCCTGACGCTCAAAATAGAACGCAATATATGCAAGACCACTGCCACCTTCCTGAACATAATCTCCAAAGTTAAAATATTTGTTGTTGTTTACCACAGTTGAATTTTCAGAGCCTGTTCCCAGAACTTTCAACATGCTTTTTAATCGCAAATTTTCACCTGGGCTTACAGTTTCTCTATTGTTTATGTCATATAAACTTGGTGGAGTATTATCAATATTTATTGTTACAGAAGATTCAAAAGAAGCACCGCCATTATCTGTAGCCGTTATTCTATAAGAAATAACTCCTGTTTCATCAGTTTTTAATGGAATACGCAGTTTATATTCTTTTACATCAGGTTGTTTTTCATCTTCATCTTCAAAATAAATATTATTTTCAGACAGCGAATCATTGCGTGTAAACTCTATGGAAGCAACTTTTTCATTGTCAAGGACATCTGCTGTCAAATACCATTTTCCACTTTGAGCCACAGAAACATTGCTTATGTACATTCCAGAAATATATTCACGTTCTGTAACTAAATCTGATGAATCTGTTGGAACTATATCCTTGCCGTACTGAACAAGTTTGATATTTTTTATTACAGGTTTTTCACCATCAATAATAATTTCAATAGGTTCGGTCCAAGCTCTAGACAAACCATCATCATCGATTGCCTTTACACGAATTCTTAATGTCTGAGACTTTGATGTTTCACCAGTCTTTACAACTTCTTTTATACAAGAAGAATCTATATCAAGTTTCCAGCTGTTTGTTCCATTTGCCAAGATATACCAGCTTTCATCAGTATCAGAAGCGCTCGAACTCAATTTTGCTCTCAAGCCATCTTTTTCATCATTCCAAAAATCACTGATATATTTTTTATCTTCAAGGTCAAATTTTCCATCATTATTTGCATCAATCTGAACACAAACTTTATCAACTGTAACATTATCAATTGCGCCACCATAAATAGTAACAACGCCACTTGTTGTTGTTCCATCAGCAGGAGAATTAATCCAAGCCTTAGGTTTGCCGCTTTCGGAATCCACAAGAACATATTGGTCTTTTATATAAGCCTCATTCCCAGCAGAATCTTTCACATAGAACCAAATCGGAACTTCATAAACATCTTCTGTTCCAGTCTGTTTTATATCATACAAATATCCATTGGTATCTTTTGCAACTGCATAATAAATTAAACTTTCAGAAGATTCCTGCGCCCCGGAAGCAAATCTTATCTCCCAGGCCGCGGATGTTCCAACGTTTTTCCAATCAGGTTCTTTAGATGAATCCTTGAAAGGAATTGCATATTTTAAGAACTCTATAGAAGAATAATCATCAAGAACTGTTCCCTTTATAGAAACTGCAGAAGAAACTATATCCGAAGATGATGTTGTTGGAGAAACAATTTTTACAGAAGGAGCTTTTGAGTCAACAGTTATATTCCTCATGTCCTTGTTTGTTTGACCAGCAGAATCTTCTGCCGTAACAGAAATTGCAAGAGAAGATATATCTTTATAGGTTGCCAATTTTACTTCAGAGAATAAATATTCATAGACACCTTCTATTGGAGTTGGATTTTCTGTGATTTTCTGAACTTCCGTTCCTCCAATAGAAAGCGTTGCTGACTTCATTCCAACTTCTTCTTTTACAATAGCTTTTATCCAAACAGAATTATTTACACCAAATATAGAATTTGTATCTTCCCAGTTTGTTCCATCATGGCTTATTTTCAATGAAACATCAGGAGCTTTGTTGTCAAAAGTGAATGAAATTCCTGTTGTATTATCAATTTTTGAAAATTCAGAATCTGAAAGATATGGTCTATTTAGCTGTGAACTTTCAGCTGTACAGAAAGTTCCACCGTCAGAATCAACAACATAAAAATACCAAGATTTTAGACCTTGAGATTCATCAGCATCAAGTTTTGTTTTCCAAATTCCAGTTCCATTTTCAACACTTATTTCTTCCCAAGAATTACCAGATTTTGAAGGAGTTTCATTTGCAGATTTATTTGATTCATAATCAGCTTTATTTATTCTATATAGCTTTAGCTTATCATAATTTCCATCATCATCAGTAATTACACCCATAATTTCAGTTGAACTAGTTATGCTGTTCGCAATTTTTATATTTGTAAGTTTTATTTCTGGTCTGTCAGTATTTTGGTCAATGTTGAGTTTATATGATTTGGCGGCATTTACTGATTCATTTGCATTTCCAGCGTCATCTGTAAACAAAACTCTGAATTCAACTTCTTTTGAATCTGTAGAATTATTCAATTTTGTTGTATCAATTCCAGAAATTGTCCAGTTCTGTCCATCAAGATTTGATGAAGCAAACTCGAAATCACTCCAACTAGTCCCGTTAAAATACTGCAAGACAGGAGTTTTGTTTTTTGAAAGATTATTGTCAACAACTGTTCCGCTTAATGAAATTGTCTTGTTTACAATATTTCCAGAACTAGGAGAAGTTATAGTAACTTTTGGAGCCGTACTGTCTACAATAAATGAACCGGCATTGATATTTTCAAGTTTATTACCTGCATTATCTGTTACGCGGACATAAATATTATATTCACCGTCAGCAAGACCAGTTAATGAATAATCGTATGTTCCGTTTTCATTTACGTTTGGATCTGTTTTAGCACCACTCATGTTAGAGTTTGTACTAAATTCTACAGCTTTAATGCCGCTAAGTTTGTCTGATACAGAATATGAAACCTTTATCGAGCCTGAATTATTCAGAACTTGTGACTCAGCAACAGAAATAGATTCTACTTCAGGTGCTGTTGTATCAACTTTATAGTAAAGTGGTCCCAACGGCATTTTATTTCCTACATTATCCTCTGCAGTAAATGTAATCATTGTTCCGTCGGCAGATTCACCTAAATCTATTATTGTTGAATATTTGTAATATTTTCCTTCTTTATCTGTTTTTCCAGTCTCATCACATTTTTCATTGCCTCGGGAAAGTTCTCCAGTTGTTCCTTCATTATATAAATACGAAACTTTTTTTATTCCACTTGGGGAATAACCTTTTACATCCGCAGCAATAACAGAAAGGGTTACAGAAGAAGAATTTACCCAATTTTCGTATTTTTTATAAACCTCAGAATCATTTTTAATTTCCGGCGCATATCCATCGCCATTGCAAACCAATTCTATTTCTGCAGAATTTCCTGCAATATCAGTTGCCTGATAAAAGAAATGCTGCTCGCCATCTTCAATTTTTCCAGATGGAATTGTGTCCGTCCAAGAGATTTTTCCATTACTTTCAGTTGCCTTAATTTCTGTCACATCTTGTTCATCTGCCACATACGGATATTTTGCAGAAGCCATAGTAGCCTTTTTCCAAGTTACAACGTCTTTACCATCAGCATCTTTTGAAGTCTCTTTTGTTGAGACAAACCTTTCAATGCTTGCAAGTTTTTCCAAAGAGGAAACACTGATTGTTCCGCCTATTGCAGCATCGTTGTTTGCATTTACTTGACAAGTATTATTTAAAATATCCACGAATGAAATGCTAATATTTCCTTCGCTTACAAGAATATAACTTTCAACTGTTGTTGTATGCCATTTTTTGTTTGTTTCAACAGCATTTGCATATCCTGTATCAAGAACGTCCAACTGAATCTTATACTTTCCGGCTTTTTTAGGAAGTTTATAAGAAATAGCATGAGATGTTGCTCCACCAGTAACCTCGTATTTAACAGGATTTGCAGCAGTTTCTTTTGCATTTGATGAATCAGACTGTGGCTGAAGCTGATAATCATTGCTTCCAGAACAGTCAATTTTATTTCCACTTTCATCAAAAACAGTAACTTCTACAGAAGCAATTCCATCATCATCAGTTATTGTAAAATTAGCAGAATTGTTATTGTCTATTCCAAATACGTTTTGACCGTTTGTAACATTAGTCCAGCCATCGCCAAGTTCTGCTGATGTTTTTCCATTTGTAAACGAAATCACCGGCTTGTCTGTTTCCTGGCTTACAAAAACATCACTTTTTGAAACTTCTGTTGTATTTCCAGCGTTGTCAGTTGCAACAACTGTGAACGTTAAAGTTGAATTGTCTGAATATTCTGTTGTGTCAATTGATTTTTCAATTGTGGAATTATTTCCGTCAAAAAGAGTTTCAGTTTTTGTGCCATCAGATACTGTGGCTTTAACATTTTCCAGATTTGTGTCTGTTACAACTGCGGAAAAGTTAATTGTTCCGTTTACTGTATATTTTGTATACTTTGTTCCGCCGGATTCTGTTGTTTCTTTTTTTGCGACTGGAGTAACATCGTTGATTTTTATTTCCGGCTTTTTCATGTCAACTGTAAATGATTTTGTGTCTTTTGATTCAAGTCCGGTTCTGTCTTTTCCAGAAACTGTCACAGAATATTTAAATCTTTCGCTGTCTTTTGGTTCAAAAGATGAATAATCATTCGCGTAAGTTTTATTGCCTTTTGAAAAATCCTTAATAGTCCAGTCCGCAGAAAGTTTTTTGCTGTCTTTAAAATCAAGTGTCGCCTCGCCTGTTATTGTCGCAACATTTTTCGCCTTAATTTCATCAAAAACAGCAATTGAATAAGTTACTCCAGCAAGCTCCGTTTCTTCTGACTCCAAAGTGCCGGAAAGTTTTACATTTCCAAGAACATTTGTCATTAAGCCGTCTGTAAATCCATTTATAACAATAGCTGGTGGAGTTCCGGCAGATTCGCCCAAAAATCCGTAATAATTTTGGGTCAAAAGAGAAAGTCCGTCTATATCTTTACCGCTCGCCGCAAGCAGATAATATCTTCCTTTTGTAATCGCGGACGGAAGTTCAACTGCCTCTGAAAAACTTTCTGTGGAACTTGCCGAACTTGCAGAATAATCCTTTAAAATTCTTGCATTTGCAGTGGCTTCTATAAGTTCTTCAGAAGGATTTTCGTTTCCGGTTGATTTTTTTATATCTTCTTTTGCCTTTGAAACAGCAGAATTATAATAAGATTCTGGTTCCGTGCGGATTTCTTCCAGCTGTTCCGCAGAACAAGAATCATAAGGTCCGAACAAATAGACTTTTAAAGAAGAAGGCTGAATATAAGTTCCATCAAGACCTGCCTGCGCCTTGAACGTTAATGAACTTTTTTTCGCGGCTTTATGCGAGCCAAAAGAATCCGCCTCATCGATTTTAAACGCAAATCCCATAACCTCATAAGTCGGGTTTGCATTTTTATTCAACTTGAATGAAAGCGGAGTTGCAGAAGTTTCCGTCTTGTTTTTGCTCAATATTTCAAGAATGGTCTGGATATTTTCGTCCGTAACAGTCAAAGCATCAACGTCAGCTGAACGGTTGTTTTCTGAATTCTCAGTTTCCGAATTTGTAGAAGCAGTGGTTTTGTAAGTTCCATTTATGATTTTCATAAAATCAGTGGCAGAAAGTCCATATTTTGAATTTTTGCCCATAAGCTCATCATAAATGTCATCGTTTAAATAAAGTCCGCCACTTGTTGAGTTACCAATTGAATCGGCTGTAGTGTGCAAAGGATTTTGCCATACGCCAGCAGAATCTTTTAATGTAACACTAGCATATAACTGCTGATCTCCCCCCCCCCTCTACATCGTAAACCTTTAAATAGTTATTGTGCAGTTCATCGGCGGCAGCACCATTTTCAACATCCGGATTATAGCGTGCAAGCGTAACATTTATTCCGTCTGTCTTGTCAACATTATTTTCTGTAAGAACAGCTTTTGGCTCGCCGCTCATATCCGCGGAAGTGTAAACTTTCAGTTCAAGTTCGTAAATATCGTGCTCGTCTGCGGCCGCTCCTACAATCTTTAGGATTGAACCGAACGGCGCTGGAGAATCAACTTTTGTTGTTCCAGGATTTTTTATAACAAAAACAGGAGCTGTGTTATCAATCTCCAAAGTTCTGATGTTTGGCGCAGACTGCTGTTTTGAAGAGTCTGTAGCAATAACGCTGAATGTGTAAGTTCCATCTTTTAGCTTGTAGTTTCCATCACCGTCTTTTTCGTTTATTTTTATCTGCCAAGTTCCGTCTTTTGCAGGAGTCGCAGTTCCAAGCGTAACATTTTCGTTTGTAGAAATATTTTTTGCAGAAACAGTAATTGAATCAACGCCTTTATCATCTGAACAGTTTCCAGCTAAATAAAACCAGTCGCGCACAGCACTGGAAGCCGGCGGATAAGTTATTTCAACTTTTGGAACTTCTGTATCCACAGATTCGCCAAGACCAACTGAACAAGAAAATAAAAGCAAAAATGCAGAAATAATAATAGAAGATAAAAGTAATAATTTTTGATTTTTTTTAAACATTGAACTGCTCCGTTAGTTTTTTATATTTTGATTATTTTATAGCAAAGAAAAACACTTTTTATGCAGTTTATATTTTCCACCTGTTTTTAAAATAAAGCAAAGTTTTTTTGCTTGCAGAATGAGAAAAAGATGAATATCGCAAATTTTTATGAATTGAACAAAAAATTGAATGTACTACCAGAAAAAGCGCGTCAATTCGCATTTTAAGAACACACTTTACAAATTGCACAAAACGCAATAATAACTTGAAATTATTTCAGTTTACGCAACACAAATAAAACTTTAGAATAGAATCATCTAAAGCGTTAGCGCTGGTAGGGGCAAGCCGCAGGCTTGTTGCGGAACGGAACAAAGTGAAGTGCAGCAATGAAGGCGAAAGCCGTAACCCCGGACATAGCGACCGAAAATTGAGCTTTGCGAGATTTTTGGGAACGCCCTGAAACAAAAAAAATATTTTTTAGAGGTATAAAATGGGTAACAATTATTTTAATTCTATTCCTTGGCGAGAAGCTAGACTTCAGTTGGGACATTGCCGTTCTATGGCAAAAGAGGAATTTGCTGACGGTGTAAAAGCTCTTAAGGGCAAAAAAATTGTAATCGTTGGTTGCGGTGCTCAGGGTTTGAATCAAGGACTTTGCTTGAGGGATTCTGGTCTTGATGTTAGCTACGCTTTGCGTGAATCTGCAATCACAGAAAAACGACAGTCTTGGAAAAACGCTACAGAAAACGGATTTAAAGTTGGTACTTATGACGAAATGATTCCAACTGCGGATTTGGTTGGAAACCTTACTCCAGACAAGCAGCACACTCCTGTAATAACAGAAGTTATGAAGAGAATGAAGCACGGTTCTGCTTTGTGGTACAGCCACGGATTCAATATGATTGAAGAGGGAATGCAGATTCGCCCGGATATTACTGTTGTAATGTGCGCTCCAAAAGGTCCTGGTACAGAAGTTTACCATGAATTCCAGCGCGGATTTGGTGTTCCTGACCTTATCGCCGTTCACCCGAACAATGACCCGGAAGGAAAAGGCTGGGCTTATGCAAAGGCTTTGGCTGTAGGAATGGGCGGAAGCAAGGCTGGTGTTCTTGAATCTAGCTTTGTTGCGGAAGTAAAATCTGACCTTATGGGCGAGCAGACAATTTTGTGCGGTATGCTCCAGGCTGGAACTATCGTTTGCTACGACAAAATGGTTAGCGAAGGAATTGCCCCGGAATATGCCACAAAACTTTTGATGCACGGATGGAATGTAATTTCTGAAGCTTTGAAATGGGGCGGAATCACAAACATGATGGATCGTCTTTCTAACCCTGCAAAAATCAAGGCAAATGAACTTTCTAAGCAGATTAAAAAACTTTTGACTCCACTTTATCAGAAGCACATGGACGATATTATTTCTGGAAAATTCTCTAGCACAATGATGCAGGACTGGGCTAACAAAGACCACGATTTGCTTACATGGCGCGAAGAAACAGGAAAACTTCCATTTGAATCAACTCCAGAGTCAAAAGAAGAAATTTCTGAGCAGGAATATTTTGACAAGGGAATCTTGCTTGTTGCTATGGTTAAAGCTGGTTGTGAACTTGCATTTGAAACAATGGTTGACGCAGGAATCAAACCTGAATCAGCTTACTATGAATCACTCCATGAAGTTCCGCTTATTGCAAACCTTATTGACCGCAAGCGTCTTTATGAAATGAACCGCGTAATTTCAGATACAGCTGAATACGGATGTTACTTGTTCAGCCGCGTTGCAGCTCCTCTTATGGCAAAAGAATTTATGCCAAACATCCACACTGATGTAATCGGCAAAGGTCTTGAGCTTAAGGACACAAGCGTAAACAACACAGAACTCGTAGCCGTAAACGCAGAAATCCGCAACCACCCAATTGAAGTTGTAGGAAGAAAACTCCGCGAATACATGACTGCGATGAAGCCAGTGCTTTAACCTCTGATTAAATTATTGGAACGAGTTCAACTTTGTTGAAACTCGCACTTTTGTAGTTTATAAAAAAACTGAAAAAGGCTTTGTGATTTTTTCACAGAGCCTTTTTTTTAAGCAATTCAATTTTTTTACTTCCTTCATCTTTCCCCACTATCACAAATTATTTTTTTTCTTTACACTAAATTTGTCGTTTGCTACCGAAAGCGACAAAATAAAAAAGTATTCACAAAGGAGAAACAAGTGAAAAAATCAATTTTTGCAATTGCGCTCGCAATGCTATGTTCAAGCTTAATTTTTACAGGCTGCACATCAATTCCTGAACCAAAAACAGCGGAAGACAATCTTTTGTATGGAAATGTCTATTTTAATTTTTCATGCATTCCAAACAACTACGGAATTCCAACTTCCAGCACCAAAAAAGACGGAATTGAAGTAAATTTTCAGAACATAAAAACAAAACGCATAATAAAAATGGTCACAAACCACAAAGGCGAATTCATACGAAAAAATATTCCAGACGGAACATACATAATTCACAGCCTAAAAGCAAAAGTGAACTATGGAAACGGTTATGAATCAGAATATGAAGCAAAGTTCGACAAAAATAAGACAACGAACTTCCATTTTATTTCCTTGGCAAATTCTGTAATAAATATGGGCGTTATAAATCTTGACATTTCTATAACCGACATCAATTATTATTCATGGCGAGTTGAATGGGACAAAGATTTTTCAGAAGCGTACTACAAGTTTTCAACAGAACACAGCGATTCAAGTTGGCTAGACAAAACCTGGTACACCAGAATGGAAACAATTGAATAAATTCCCTCTCGAAATTCATGGCTGAATCTGCTAAAATTCAGTCATGAATCAAGTTACAATCACAATTTTTCCTGAACAGGAATCAAATTCAGCCCTTATCCAAAAACTGATAAAAAACGAACTTTCAAAAAAAAATCTTTCTTCTGATTTTTCAAAATTCAATCTGGAAAAAAAATCAATTGACGCACGTCATGGTCAGCTAAAATTCCATCTGCGATATTCAATTTTTTACAAAGAAGAGGATTCTTCAACTTCCGCAGCCTCGCTTCTTCCTAAATGGCAAAAAGCAACCAACGCAAAAACGGTTGTAATTGTCGGTTCAGGTCCGGCAGGACTTTTTGGCGCGCTAAAACTTCTTGAACAAGGCGTAAAACCTGTAATCATTGAGCGCGGCGAAGAAACTTCTGACCGAAAAAAATCAATTGCAAAAATCAGCACGCAGGATTTTGTAAATTCCGATTCAAATTATTGCTTTGGAGAAGGCGGAGCCGGCACTTTTTCAGACGGAAAACTCTATACAAGAAGCAACAAACGCGGCGATATTTCTAAAATTCTAAGAATTTTCAATCATTTTGGCGCAAACGAAAAAATCTTGACAGATGCGCATCCTCACATCGGAACAGACAAATTGCCAGGCGTTGTAAACAATATGAAAGATTTTATAACAGCGCAAGGCGGAGAAATTCATTTTAACTGCAAATGCGTTGATTTAATCTGTGAAAATAAAAAAGTCCGCGGAATAAAAACCATCAATGTAAAAACAAATGAAACAAAAGACTTTTTTGGCGATGCGATTCTTCTTGCAACAGGTCATTCTGCCTCCGACATATACGAAATGATTGCAAAAAGCGCGCCAGAAGCCCTTGAACCAAAAACGTTTGCAATTGGCATGCGCGTTGAACATCCCCGAACTTTGATTGATAAAATTCAATATCATGGAAAAACAGAAGGAATGGGTGCTGCAGAATACAGACTTACAACTCAAGTTCAAGACAGGGGCGTTTATTCGTTCTGTATGTGTCCAGGAGGATTTGTCGTTCCATCCAGCTCAGGTCCAGACGAAATCGTTGTGAACGGAATGAGCGCCGCCGGAAGAAATTCCCAGTGGTCGAACGCAGCCTTTGTTGTGGAAACCCGCCCGGAAGACATTCCAGAAACTTTTTTTGAACAGGCAAAATATAACGGTTGCAAAGCGCTCGCAGGACTTTACTACAGAACATGGCTCGAAAAAGAAGCTAAACGGCACGGAAAGGGGCAAGCCGCACCGGCACAACGCTTAACAGACTTTATTGCAGAACGAGATTCAAAAGATTTTCCGCCTACAAGTTACACCCCGGGAATAGTCGCTTCCCGGCTAGACCAATGGATTCCAAGCTCAATCTCAGGCAGACTTGCAGAAGCATTCAAAACCTTTGGTGCAAACATGAAAGGATTCTTGTGCAAAGACGCAACAATGATAGCAATTGAAACAAGAACCAGCACACCAGTCCGAATCACCCGAAATAAAGAAACAAACGAATGTACCGAACTCAAAAATCTTTATCCAGCCGGGGAAGGCGCAGGTTACGCAGGCGGAATAGTTTCTTCAGCCCTAGACGGTGAAAACACCTGCACCGCAATCTTGAACAAATTGCTGAACACAAACAATTGATAAAATCGCGCACTGCCCTAATCAACAGCAAAAATTGATTCACCCCAGTGAAGCCAATTCTTCCCTGAGAGAAACGAGCAGTCGCGCAGTTTCCTGATTAATAGCAAGAATTAGATTCACCCCAGTGAAGCTAATTCTTCCCATCTCCCATATTTTTTCTCAAGCTCACAATTCACTTCGGCATATTCGCGGTTCAATGCCTCAAAATCCACCTTTTCACCGCTGGACATCTGTTTTTCAAGCGTCGATTTTTTATCTTCCAGGACAAGAATTTCCTGCTCAATCGACTCAAATTCCTTTTGCTCCTTAAAAGTCCGCTTCCGTTTTTCCGGCGATTTTTCTGCAGCAACAACCTTTTCAGCTACTTCCTGTTTTTTCGCCTTCTCAGAACGAGCCGCCAGTTCCTCATCCCTAAGTTTTTCTTCCCTAAACTGAATATATTCCGAGCATTTTCCAACAAAACCGCTGATATTTCCGTCATCTTCAAGAATAAAAAGCGAATCGCAGACCTTGTCCATAAAATACCGGTCATGGCTCACAACAAGCAGACATCCTTGATAGTTTTCCAAAAATTGCTCAAGAACATTCATTGTAAAAATGTCAAAATCGTTTGTAGGCTCGTCCAAAATCAAAAAATTCGGATTCGACATCAGCAAACGGATAAGAAAAAGCCTCTTCCGCTCACCGCCGCTAAGATTTTCAACCGCAGAACCTTGAACCTTTCCTTCAAATCCAAATTCCGAAAGAAACTGCCCCGCGCACAAAGTTTTTCCATCATTCTTTGTTATATATTCAGCAGATTCCTTTAAATATTTCAAAACCGAAATTTTTGTATCTTTAAAAACAGGATTCTGATTGTAATAACCAAAAACCGTATTTTCCCCAACAACAACAGTTCCAGTATCAGGCTTTAAATTTCCAGTCACAATATTCAAAAAAGTTGATTTTCCAGAACCATTGTCGCCAAAGATTCCAATTCTCTGCCCCTTTGTAAAAGTATACGAAAAATCAGAAATCACAGGAACAATATTTCCTTCTCCAGCAGAAACATAACCTTTCGGGTAATTTTTACTTATCGAATGAAGCTCCAAAACCTTTCCACCAAGCCTTCTCCCTTGAACTTCAAAAGAAAAACCTTTGTCCGACTTAAATTTTTCGCGGTTAATAAGTTGCATATCACGCTGGATTCTAGCCTTTGCCTTAGTTCCACGCGCACACGGTCCGCGACTCAGCCAGTCACGTTCAAAACGAAGAACAGATTCAATACGCCGGTCAGTATTTTCCTCAATTTCCGCCTCAATTTCCTTTTTTTCAAGATAAGTTGAATAATTTCCCTGATACAACTTAATCTTATGCCTAAAAAGCTCAAAAATATTGTTGCAAACCGCATCCAAAAAATAACGGTCATGCGTAACCATCAAAACAGTCCTGTCCGTATTACAAAGATAATTCTGAAGCCAAGTGATAGTCTTTATATCAAGATGGTTTGTCGGCTCATCCAAAAGCAAAAGTTTTGTATCTTCAACAAGAGCCTGAGCCAACGCAACCTTTTTCAACATTCCGCCAGAAAGAGTGCCCATTTTTCGGGACATATCCGTAATTCCCAGCGTTGAAAGCACAGAACTGACCTGCGACTCGTAATTCCACAAATCCTTTTGTTCCATCAGAATATTCAATTCATCAAAAGATTTTTGAACGGAACCTTCCCCATTATCGCTGCCAAGCCTTTCACAAACCTCAAGATATTTCTGTATGATTTTAAGCTTTTCCGAGCCACTCTTAAAAATGTGCTCCCGAATCGTGTCATTTTCCAAAAATTTCGGATTTTGCGGCAAAAAAGAAATGCCAGCCGCCCTGTTAATAAAAATATTTCCGTCATCAGGCTGCAAAACTCCGGCAATCGTATTCAATAAAGTCGATTTTCCAGTGCCGTTCCGCCCAATCAGAGCAGCCTTGTCGCCTTCGTTCAAACCAAAAGTCACACCAGAAAACAAAGACTCTTCACGCCCGATTTTTTTTAAGTTGTTCACCGAAAGAATATTCATAAAACGATTATATCAAAATAACCGGACAAAAAAAATAGCAGCCTTTTTTCTTTTTTTGCGAATTCTCTTCTAATTTATATTACGAGGAAAGACTTCCCGCCGTTCGGAACTTTTGTTCCTCACTTCTTTGCAAAAGCCTAAAGTCTTTTGCAAACTCTCATTATTTTAATTGGACGGGGAAAGACTTCCCCTCGTCGGCACTCCGTTGCCTCCTACCCCTTCGCCTAGGGGCAACGGAAAAATTTCTTTCTACAAAATTATTCCTTAATACCGTTGCCCCTAAAACCCCTTAAATTCTTTCTTAATCTGCAAACAGCGGTGTCGAAAGGTATCTGTCACCAGTATCTGGCAAAAGAACAACAATCTGTTTGCCCTTGCTTTCAGGACGCTTTGCAATTTCTATCGCAGCCCACAAAGCCGCTCCAGAAGAAATTCCAACCAAAACGCCTTCTTTTCTTCCAACAAGCCTTCCGTAAGCAAAAGCGTCTTCATTTGTAACACGAATAACTTCATCATAAACAGTTTTATCAAGAACATCAGGAACAAAGCCAGCTCCAATTCCCTGAATTTTATGAGGACCTGCAACACCAGTAGAAAGCACTGCCGAAGATGCAGGTTCAACCGCAGCAACTTTTACATTTGCATTTTTTTCCTTCAAATATTTTCCAACACCAGAAACAGTTCCGCCTGTACCAACTCCAGCAACAAACCAATCAACCTTACCATCAGTATCTTCCCAAATTTCCGGACCTGTAGACTCATAATGAGCCTTTGGATTAGCAGGATTAACAAACTGACCAGGAATAAAACTATTTGGCGTTGATTTCTGAAGCTCCTCAGCCTTTGCAATTGCTCCTTTCATTCCTTTTGCGCCTTCAGTAAGAACAATTTCAGCACCATAAGCCTTAATAATCTGTCTACGTTCAACTGACATAGTTTCCGGCATAACAATAATCACCTTGTAACCACGCGCAACACCAACAGAAGCCAATCCAATCCCTGTATTTCCAGAAGTCGGCTCAATAATAGTAGCCCCAGATTTTATCTTTCCAGATTTTTCAGCATCATCCAACATCGCCTTAGCAACACGATCCTTAACACTGCCAGCCGGATTAAAATATTCAAGTTTCGCAAGAATTTTAGCCTCAAGCCCAAATTCCTTTTCAATATTAGAAAGCTCCAAAAGTGGAGTATGACCAATCAACAAATCAGCAGATGTATAAATTCTAGACATAAATAACTCCTTTTTCCTACTATTTCCATAGGTTATATACAATATATAACACTTATTTTTATGTCTGTCAATCACAAGTCAGCAACTAAGCAGGAAATTCATAATTAGGTCACAAATTGAAAATCAAATCCATCCTAAGAATAAATTCCTACTTTGCATCTTACAATTTAATTCTATTTTTTATTCAGCAGCGTTTTTAATCCACATAAATCCATTCAACGAATTTACATCACCGAAAAACCACGTCACCACCTCTCAAAGACTGAAACATTACAAGAAATATTCAGAACTACAACTTTCTCCTACAAAGCCATTATTCCAAAAGAATCTTACAAAATTTGCAGATTTAAATTTTTCATATTGCAGAGTAACTTTTCATGATATTTGTCGTCACTAAAAAGTTTTTTGCTTATCGTATACTCACCCAGCAAAATATTTTACAAACGAACCACCCATCAAACTGGCTTTTACACTCAACCGATAAGACTAGATTCTCTACCCGAGATTCAATCAGCTCAACTCTATTATACCTTGTCATTCTCAAGTTCCCAAAGAGTCGTTTATACTACCAACCCATGACACACTAACCAGAAATGATAATTCACTAATTTTTACATTAGGTTCTTGTCGTGCCCATCAACTATCATCAAGCTACTCTTGACTTTCAGATATTACATGAATTGCGACATTGCTCTTTGATTTTCGTACCTTTTACTTCAAGTGAAAAAAACAAAGTCCAGTTCACGATACAGTTGTTCAACTAGTGCACCATTTTTTCAATGGTTTACCCCATCCGTATCTCGCTTTTCATCGTATATTTACACAGCTATTTTGTGCAACTCAGCGAGACATCCAGCTTCTATCCTTACTGATTTTCAATAGACTCGAACAATCTATTTGTACACCTTCAAAGAAAGTTTTTTGCAATAAACCTCTATCACGCTCTTGCATTGTGGATGGTTTATCATAATTTTCACGGGTTCACTAGCCCACAATCACAAATCTCCCATCAAACGGGTGATTCACACTTAACCTTATAAGGCTAGGGAAACTTAAGTCCCATGCTTTCACATACGTTCAAAGCCTATTGCATATTGCCACTTGCAGACCTTGAGAAGCCGTTTGTACTACCTTCCACCCTCTCTTTTTCTCCAATCTTATCCATCGCTATATCATGAGTTTCATGCTCACAGATATATTTGCAATAATCGCCTCGTTCAAACCGACTGTGCTTACATAATACTCTTCTACCCATAGATGCCGATTCTCGAACTTATATTTCAGGTTTGTGTGTCTGTCGAATATCATCAGGCTGCTCTTGCCCTTCAGGTATCCCATGAATTGCGACACGCTGTGCTTTGGCGGTATACAGACCAGCATGTGGATATGATCGCTCATCAGATGTCCTTCTATGATTTCCACACCTTTGTAATTGCACAATTGCCGCAGTATTTTTCCTATGCTTTCCTTGTACTGTCCGTATATTGCTTCTCTTCTGTATTTTGGTGTAAATACTATATGGTATTTGCACAGCCATTTTGTATGGCTCAGAGAGTCTCTTATATTGTTAGAGCTCGCCGATTTCAGCCACACCTAAGTCCAGCGGAAATCGCCAAAAATAAGTTCAATTAAAAAAGCCATTATCAAATCATATAAAACTCTCT
>Ga0256404_1002788_pt1 | contig 37455 bp, 37 predicted proteins | sample RumenRJG_01DNA_FD_185990 | JGI IMG/M metagenome (GOLD analysis project Ga0256404, IMG submission 185990) | Bovine rumen microbial communities from Lethbridge, Alberta, Canada - RJG_01 | ecosystem: Host-associated > Mammals > Digestive system > Stomach > Rumen | place: Canada: Alberta | collected...
GGTTTCTCTTACTGACACAATTTGCAAGCATTATAAGGAGCAGGGCTATAAAGTGCGTGTAAAGAAAGACCGGTTATTCAAAATAAGCCCGGACTCGCTGATTATCAGCTGGAAATGATTCGGGTGGCGCAGCAAGCCGGTATCTGAAACAGAATATACACACAGAAACAAACAGAGACATCTGACCGGGATATATCCCGGCAGGTGCCTTTTCATATACAAAAAAACGTCTCCCCCCTAATCTACCATATCTATAACGTCCGAAGGGATGAGAGATAAAGCACACGAAAGGAGAAAAATATATGTGTAAAGTAAAAGAACTGAAGGACTGTGACAGAAAGATAGCAGTAGTTACGAAGGACGGAAGAAAGATCACGAGCAGTCTGATCACAGCAGAGGAATCCGGCTGTCTCGTACCGAGCAGGCACAACAGCGAAGAGGCATACAGAAAGTTTATAAGTAAAAACAGCATAGATGATGACAGCGTCTGCCACTGGTACGTGGCCGTATCAAAAGAGAAGGATACCATCTACATCTCCGATCATGCGATGGATCGAATGAGAAAGCGTCTCGGATGGAACAGGAACGCGTCATATCGCATGACAAAAAAGATATATGAGGAGGGGAAAGACATACAGGGCACAAAGGGAGCGCTGAGGACCTGGCTCGAAGAGAAAGCAGAAGGCAGATGGAACTGCCTGAAGAAAGCGGCCCAGAAGATCGAATACCGCATCTACGGAAATTACGTTTTCCTGTTCGCAGGAGATACGCTCGTAACCGTATACGACATGGGATCCGTTGAGGCCCATACACAGAAACGTCAGAAGATCCATGAGGGTGCCGGCAGGAGCAGCATGACAAAAAAACAGAAATGGACGAGCTGATCCGAAAAGCAGACCGGAGGCAGAAATGTCTCCGGCCTTTTTACTGCCCTTATCCTGCGGGTCCTATCTCCCAAATCTTATGAAAAGGGGTCTGCTGATGCAGGGAAAGGATATAAATATGTTTGAAATGCTTGAATTCAGGATGGCTCTTATAGGAGTTTCCGCTGCTATCATAATCGCAGTGAGAGACGTCCTTCTCGACCGACTGAAGAGCGAGAAGAAGGATGCCGCGGGACAGTTCAGGAAATACGCCCACAGCACAAAGAAGCAGAAAGCGGAGACAAAACATTATGGAGAGCAGTGATACACTCGTAAACCTGATGAATACAGCAGCATCCCTGTCTGAAGCGGTCATAGTATTTGCACTGATGCTCTCAGTTGTGTACATCCTTTTAGGATCGAAATGCATCAATGAAGCGATAAAAGTGCATTCACAGTACGGGTTCAGGCTCGGGGTCTTAACGATCGTGACATCCCCGTTCCTTTTCATACCTCTGGCTTTTTTTATATGTTCTGTATCCGCGATAAGAAAGCGTAGAGCGCAGCTTGCAAAAGCAAGGCGCAGAGAGCTCGCGAAGGCCCAGAGAGAAGGCGGCACGATCCTTCTTCCGGGAAGGTCAAGAGCCGAGATTGTAAAAGCGAAGGCAAAAGCTGCAGCCCAGAAAACAATCCGGAAGAAAAAGCTTCTCACGGCATCGAAGAGAAAAAGAGACAGCAGCGCAGTTCCGCAGCATAAGAAGAGCACATCTTTTTCCATATATGAAAGCAGAGCAAAGGCAGAAAAGCAGGCACCCACCACGGATAAAGCAGACAGGAAGAGGCCGGCTGTTCAGAACGGAACATATAACAGGGACGGAGCTGACAGGGCTTCTGATAACAGTCAGGAGGCCTCAACAGCAGCAGTATGACATTAAAAAAAGATCTGCTTTATTCTGATAACTGCGGACATATCATAGTCCATGCCACATACAGCTATGAAAACGCCGGACATTGCAGAATGCCCGGCATTTTCCATATATGAGAAATCGTAAAACGTGAGTCAGCCAAATCTCACGCAGTAGGTCTTATCTGTTATGGGAGGCTTATGTCAATGACCCACGACTAAAGTTGCGGGCTTGTAATCACAAGCCCCATTGACTAGCCTAAGCCTTGAGATAAAGGCTACGTTAGATATGTTATCACACCCGTGGGCGTAACACCTAACCTGCGGCTCTGTGCGGGCTCTGTAAACAGCGGTAAGAGGGTAAGCCGCAGTCAACCCGGAATGGTCGAATACGGATAAGCATTTCTAACATTGGCGAAGGTGTCACAACTGATACGTCCCGGTTATCTGAAACTCAGGATAACCGGACGTAATAAGGTTTACTGTATAAGTACAGTAGAAAGGCAACTTAATGGTCTATGTATTGGATAAGGATGGAAACCCTCTCATGCCAACCAAACGGTATGGGAAGGTAAGACATCTTCTAAAGGAGGGCAAAGCAGTTGTTATCAGGCGTGACCCATTTACGATACGGCTGACATATAACAGTGAGAGACATACGCGGCCTGTAAGCCTTGGCGTAGATGCGGGTTCAAAACATATCGGCTTATCTGCAACGACTGAAAAGAACGAATTGTTTTCTGCTCAGGTGGATTTAAGGCAGGACATCAACAAACTCCTAAAAGCCAGACGTGATGCAAGACGCTTCCGCCGGAGCTGTAAAACACGCTACAGAAAGCCACGTTTCTTAAACCGTGTACACAGCAGGCAGAAAGGCTGGCTCGCTCCATCGGTTCAGGCAAAGTGGGATACTCATGTAAAGGTCATAAAGGACGTGTGCTCGTTTCTTCCGGTAACAGACATCACTATAGAAATGGCACCTTTTGATACACAGAAGCTTAAGGCAGATATCAATGGGCTCGAACGTCCTGAAGGCGCTGACTATCAGCATGGGGAATTAGAAGGGTTCGACAACATCAAAGCTTATGTTAAATGGCGTGATGGTTATAAGTGTGCTGTTTGTGGTGCAGAACACGTCCCACTTCAGGTACATCATAAAAAGCAGCGTAAAGATGGTGGTACAGATATGCCGGCAAACCTCATCACTGTATGTGCCGACTGTCACAAAGCATACCATGCGGGAATACTTAATAGTAAAAAAGCAAACCTCATGAAGCCTGACACAAAGATAAGGACTATGCGGGATGCTTCTTTTATGGGAATCATGCGTTGGGCTGTATGGGACAGGCTTAAAACACTCGATATCCCGCTCCACATGACATACGGCTACAGGACAGCTGAAACCAGAAAACGGTATGATCTGCCAAAAGACCACCGCATTGATGCAAGGTGTATAAGCAGTCATCCTGATGCAGAACCTGCCGATGAATGGTTCTACTATAAAAAGGTAAGATGCCACAACAGGCAGATACACAGGGCTAAAATACTAAAAGGCGGCATCAAGAAACGCAATCAGGCTGAACACGAAGTAAAAGGCTTCAGACTCTTTGATAAAGTCATATGCAACAGTACAGAGTGCTTTATCTTTGGAAGGCGTTCTACCGGATATATGGATGTACGCACGCTTGACGGAACAAAAATAAACACAGGTATCAGTTATAAAAAACTTAAGTTTGTTAACCCTGCAAACCATTTGCTTATAGAAAGAAGGTGCGTCTCCTCCCATGACTGAAGTCTCGGGTGTCCGACGCTATATTTTATGATGAATATCACATACGAAAAAATGCTCGAAATGAGTGCCAGCGAGCTGACCGACATCCTCGCTGAATATATCTATACCCCGATCCCCGTCGCCATCACATCCCCTGACGACATGCTGAAGGCGGGCGAGATACTGGCAGAAATAACGAACAAGTATTCATATTTCATGGCAGTCCTCATGAGAATGAAGATAAGAGTAAGAGAATTAAGAAAAGACGGATCAAAAAAGCAGGAATATGACGAGATGATGGGCCGGCGGGATTCGGTGGAAGCCTGCACGCAGATCCTGAAACAGTATTATGCAGGACTTTCAAGAATGGTATCTACCCGGCAGGAAGCGCTGAAAGAGATAAACATGAGCACTCCGGTCACATAAGGAAACCTACGATGATTAACACTGGCGAACTTACGGAACTCATAAATAGGAATGGCATATTCGAATATATCCTCATCAATACTGAGAACATGAGTCTTCTTCCAGAAGAAAACCATACAATTAGATTAAGAGCAGGTATCTCCCGGCTTTAGTCGGGAGAGGAATGCGACCGTGGCTGTAAAATTTTCAGAATACCGGACATATCTTTATAAGAATACCAGCAGAAAGGAAGATCCCATATGAAGGCTATGAAAGATTATAAATATCATGCAGGTATCGTACTGCGGATATATCCGTCAGACTACCAGAAGCATCTGATAGCTGTAAATTCCGGCTGCCAGAGATATGTGTATAATCACCTCGTAGCTGTAGGTAATGAGATATATCATCTTTCCAAAACGGCTGACTATGTACCACGTGACAGAGAACGTATAGACTACCTCAAAAGTGTAAGGCGTCATTCAGATATAGCGAACCAGGCACCGTTCCTTTATGGCAGCGACGTCGATAAATATGTCATCGACAATGCGATCATAAATTACCAGACCGCATGGAAGAACCAAAAGAAACGTCATCTTGGAGTGCCTGTATTCCATAAGAAAGGCTATGCCCAGTCGTACCAGACTAACTGCCATTATAGTAAAAATGACACGGGCAGTGTCCGTTTCCTGGATGAAAGCCACCTGATATTACCAATCCTGAAACGTATCCGTTTTGCAGGCTCGAAGAAGCGCATCTGGCAGATACTTGACCGCAGCCATGAAACTACGGATAACTTTATCCGTATAGGCACAGTCACGATATCACGGGATGCCTGTGGTGACTACTTTGTATCGCTGGCACTTGCAAGTGATGAGCCTTTCAGGGAATGTCGTTCTGTAGATAAGGACAGCCTGCATGATCCCATTGGCATAGATATGAACTTATCCAACTTCTGTACGATGTCTGACGGGACTGTAGTTCCAAACCCGAAGTACAGGAAGTCCCTTCAGCCGAAGATCGCCAAAGCGCAGCGGAAGGCATCCCGGCGCATGGAGCGGGCTAAAGCCGATGGCAGGTTTCTTAAAAGGGCGAAGAACTACCAGAAGGCGCGCAGACAGCTGGCGCTTCTGCACAGACATTATACCAGACAGAGAGACGACTTTATAGGATGTACCTCTAACGATGCAGTCAAAAACCACGACTTCATCGCAGTGGAGCATCTTAACATAAAGGGCCTTCTCAAGAACCATGATCTGGCAATGGCGATATCCGATGCGGGATGGTATAAGTTCCAGACGGCAGTATCGCAGAAAGCTGTGGCTGAAGGGATACCATTCATCCGTGTCCCGGCAAAGAACACCACGCAGAAATGCAGCAGATGTGGGCACATCTGCCACGGCGATGAAAAGATCGTTCTCGGTCAGGATGAATGGGTCTGTCCGAAGTGTGGAGCTCATAACATGAGAGACGTAAACGCAGCGATAAACATACTCAAACTCGGGCTTCAGATACTGTCGGAGACCTGAAAAGTTATATGAGCTGGTTTGGCAACTCACCAGCTTAACTGTCCTCTAAGTGGCGGACCAACACTTTATATCCTGCGGGGGATTTAGCGAGTCTGCTGTATCTGGATAAGTTGTGGTATGTGATCATGTATCTTAAGCATTTGAGTCACACCCCACAAGCTCCCGACTTTAGTCGGGGTGTAGTTGACAAAGATGAAGTAATCCATTCCGCCTCATTATTTCTCATATATGAAAAAACAAGAAATCCGTCTCTCCCATATCTTCAATGTAACAGGTAAAACGAGCAAAAAGGAGAACTGATTGAAAAAGAAGACGATCGCAGCAATATTATTAGGTATGACCCTAACAACGGCACCGCCGGCAACAGTAGATGCCGCACCGATCTGTCCATGGCAGCAGAAGATACTGGATATTACAGCGAAAAGACCTGAGAGCATGGCAGATGAACCAGTCGGCGGAACCAGTGCGACGGATAAAAAAGAAAAAACGCATTCCGTTGATAAGGCTGTACAGTACAAGTATGCCGAAGAAGGCAGAACCCTCACGAAGAAGGGCGGGGTATTTTACGGGCCGTCGGGAAAGGAATGCTACTACAACCTCCCGATGAACGGCGTTATCATGAATGCGAGAAAAGCAGGCATAAACGATCGTTACTGGATAAGACGCGACGGCGTGAAGATGTATGGCAGATATGTCATCGTGGCCGCAGACCTGAATGTACATCCAAGAGGCTCAATAATACCTACAAGTTTAGGTGACGGGATAGTCCTTGATACGGGAAGCTTTATAAAAAACAGTTCAACAGCACTTGACATAGCAACAGCATGGTAAGGTAGAGATGCCCTCTGGGGCATGTAAAAGATAGTAACAGAAAAAAATTTTTTCGATTTTTGTTCAAAATGAACATTATAACCCAAAATGAGTAACAACACAGAAGGAAGGATACCAGAAATGAGTAACAGCACAGAATTAATTCCAAAAGAAAAGACAGGAGTCACAAAACAACTTGCAAGCTATATCAGAAGCGCAGTGCATCAAGTCATCGACAGTGGCCTCGGTCAATGTTTTTGTGCATACGTAAGTCCATATAAAACGTTCAAAGCCCTGGAACATCTTGGACGGCTCGACGACATTCCCGAAGACGGCGAAAACGGGATCAATTACGAAGAAGATGCGTGCCGTATCATACAGGACATTTTATTTAATGGCAAAGATGCAGCCACAGCATCAGAGATCCTGACAAACGCCTATCTGAAAGCAGGCAATAAAAACGGAACGGTAGATCTTGCTCTACCGATAACAGCCTTTGGCTGGGATAAAAAAACAGCAGATGAAAAAGACGCACTGATAAACAGTTTTTCAGATACACTCGCTCAGAAGATCGGGGCACATCTTTTATTTACATCAGATACATTCAGAGCGTCTGTACCGCCAATGCTCTACGGAATATATAACGATGAATTTTACGAAGGTACAAGAGGGATCCTTTATGAATGGATACGGAACAATACGGTACAGATACAGGAGGATATGGCAGAAAAGGTGTAAGCAAGAATTGGCTTACCCCGGCTATTAACCTTAGTCCCGCGTCCATTTAGACAAGAGATAGTAAAACGAAAGAGGACGATCAATGGTAAAGACCTACATACTCGATACAAACGTAATCTTAAACGATCCGTATGCGATGGTTGACGGTTTCGAAGACAACACCGTCATCATCACATCAACGACGCTTCAGGAGCTCGACTCGAAGAAGAAATCCGGCGGAGAAGTCGGATACAATGCAAGACTCTGTGGAAAGATCCTGGATGACCTGAGACAGAAGGGTGATCTTATCGCAGGGATAAAGAATGATTCCGGCGGCATCACGAAGATCGAGCCGAACGGGACAATAAAGACCTTCTCCCTGTCGGATACTCAATAGATAATGCGGACAACCGCATCATATCGACCTGCATCCACATAAAGCAGAGAGCAGAAGATCAGAAGATCCCCGTCATACTTGTGACAGATGACGTACTCATGCGTATATCTGCAACGGCAGCTTTTTCTTATGCAGAAGAAGATATTGGGGTCGAAGAATACGAGAACTCACATATTGATGCCAAAGACACTCTTTACAGAGGATACAGTGAGGCTGATACCGATAAGGAGTTTATAGATAAGCTCTATTCGGAGAAGTCGGCTGAAAATCCTGATATAAAAGCTCCTGTGGAGAACGAATTCTTCACGTTCTCGAGCGGCTCCCAGTCAGCCCTGTCGGTCTATCAGAAAGGCAAATTCCATCTGATAAACCCTGAGCAGACCTTAAACGGCTGGATAAAACCGAAGAACCGGCTGCAGGCATATGCCATGTGGCTCCTTAAGAACAAGGATATCCCTCTAAAGATCCTTATCGGCAGTGCAGGAACAGGAAAGACATTCCTGTCGCTTGCCGAAGGACTTAATGACACGATAGGACAGAAGAAATATGGAGCGTATTATGACCGAGTGCTTATATCACGTCCCGTGTATGGCTATGAGGAAATCGGCTTCCTGCCGGGAGACATTGACGAAAAACTCAACAGTTCGATAAACTTGAACTATCTGGACTCACTTGAGGCGATACTCCGCCACGGCGGCAAGGAAGAACGCGATCAGGTAAAAATGCAGATCGAGGATCTGTTCGAAACAGGGGTTATAGAGGTATGCGCACTGTCATTTATCAGAGGAAGATCATTGATCAATTCATATCTTATCTGCGATGAGGCACAGAATGCCAACAGTGCGCTGATAAGGGATGTGATCACGAGAGCCGGGAGCGGAACATCGGTAGTCCTTGCGGGAGACCCGCGGCAGATCGACGTAAATCTCGATCCGCACAACAATGGACTGGAATACGCAGCAAGCAGGATGAAGGGCTCCCCGCTGTGTGGGATAATACGTTTCCCTGCCGAGAGTTCAGTAAGAAGCCCGCTTGCGAAAGAAGCGTCTGAGAGGATGTAAGGATATGGCAAAACCTTACCAGAGACAGTGCGCTCAGCACGATAAGCGAAGAACCTCCGGCTGTCCCTATAAAACACGGGCATTGGGTGCCTCTAAAACGTCAGTTTTACGATTTTCGGTGTTCCGAATGTTCTCAGCCTGCAAGTTACAGAAGCAGATATTGTCCCGACTGCGGATGCAGAATGGACGAGGTGCCGTAATGAGCTGACATGTAAAGTGAAAATATGTTTTTTTTGAATGAAAGGAGTCCATATAATGGGCAGGTTTATATTATTTGTCATCCTGATCGTAATCGGGATCATCATACTCGTAACATCGCTTGTCAGGAGCAGCGAGCTAAATCAGACATCCGTATTCGGCATTTCGGCAGGCGCGGTGGCAAAAGGAGCAGGCACAGTGTTTATAGTCCTTTCTTTTGTCTCTCTTGCCACGGGAGCATTCTATATCCAGGACATCGGCGAAGCCGTAGTACTCAAGAACTGGGACGGAAAGATTATAGGAAGTTCATCTACAGCAGGGCTGCACACGAAAGCACCGTGGGTCGACACCATTAGATATGACACCCGAAACAATCTCATCAATTTTTATAACGACGCGGATTATGAGTACAAGGACGGCACCGCGAAAGGACCTGATGTCACAATAAACGACAAGTCGGGCGCGTCAGCCGATATCGACATACAGGTCGTATACAGCCTTGATCCTAAAGCCTCTGAAAAGCTTTACGAGGATTATGGTACGCAGACCAACTATACACAGAGTTACCTGTCGAATGACGTAAGAGCTGTGACAAGAGAAGTGTCCGGCAAGTACGATACCATCACTATGCTCACAGACAGGTCACAGTTCACAAAGGCTGTACAGGATGCCCTCTCTGCGAAGTGGGAGCCTGACGGGCTAAATGTTGAGCAGGTGTCCGTGCAGGATGTGAGATATCCGAAGTCGATAACAGACAAGTACGCAGAAGCACAGTCTGCCGAGATTGCAAAACAGCAGGCTTTGAACGAGCAGGAGACCGAAAAGGTAAAGTCCGAGACAAAAAAGAAGACTGCTGAGATAGATGCAGAAACGAAGAAAATCAACGCGAAGGCAGAAGCTGATGCAAATGAGATCCTTAATAATTCACTCCCCGACAATGTGATAAAGCAGCACTATATCGATGCACTGCAGAAGATCGGAGATAAAGGAAACCTTGTAGTAGTACCGGAAGGGTCTACGCCAATGGTAAACGTACAGAACAGCAAGTAAGACTCAGTTACACAGGAGGCAGCAGAAAATAGGAGGATTTATTTAATGGATATAAAGAATAATAACCTTGAATACGCCAAAGACTTATATGTCGTATTATGTGCACTTAATGAAATATTCAAAGATGTATCCCTGCGTAAAAAGACTGAAGAAGTCAATAAAGGACAGACATAAGGAAGAGCAAAAAATTCTGGGTATGTAAGAAAATAGGTGGTAACTTCAATTCATTTAAGTAGTTTTGAACTACCGCTGACTGTAAGAAAATTGGTGGTTTTCCCGTCGCTATGATCTGCAGCAGCACTGACGCGGCTAGGCTTTATCGATTTCAGATGAGGTTATTCGACCACCTTTTTTCTTATAGAGTTCTGATAATAGTGACCACCTTTTTTCTTACAGAAACCACCTAAAAACTTAAATACCCAAAATTCTTTGACATAAGGCTCTTTGATGGTCACAGGTTTAAAATAATGCAGAAAAGATAAAGTGTAAATAAGGAAAGGGAAAGGTGCTTTATGTTAAAATACATATTGTTAATAGTTCTGGGCGTTATCACAACAATAATAGGCGTTATATGGGCAGAAGCGCCAGCTTTCTGCGGTTACGATACCGAAAAGCATGGCAGAATAATCAACTGGATCATTATTGTTGTAGTGTTTTTTGTCCTTTTTATCGCTGGCTGGTACTGTGTAGTTATCGGTGTAACGGGCATTGAAAAATATAGGGCAGATAAGGTTGCCATACAGTATCAGAAGATAGCAGACGGTGATTACGAAATACTGAGCATACTGCCACAGGATTCATGGTCAAGTGATAGAGACATAAAATCAAATTATGGCACGATATATTATAAGATCCCGTCATCCGACCTGATCTTTAAATCAGATATAGTTACTGATTTCAGCGCCAGTGCGAAGAAACTGTCAGTAAAGCATTCCAAATACAGCTTTGACTTTAACATATCGCTTGTGGTGCCATATTCATATGTAAAGCAGGACTCGCCAGGCATATCAAACGCGATAACCCGTGATATTGCACCGGATGATTAACAGAAAGAAACAAAAATTTATAATTTTGCGAGCAGAAAACCCCGATGCTTTAGCATCGGGAATGAATGCCGCCAGTAGTGTTTGTCCGTATTAGAGTGTATTTTGTGGGAAACATGATAAAAAAGGTCTGTATGTAACATCAGATGGCACTAAGATAAATGCAGACGTAAATGGGGCATATAACATAATGCGTAAAGGTAAGCAGAACTTCCGTAAGGAAGAACTGTCTAGTGGGCTATTGGAGAGCCCAGTACGGATAGCTATACAGTAATGTACAGTGACTCACGTACAGAATCCCCCCTGCTTTAGCAGAGAGGAGCTTCAACATCGGAGAAAGCAATAACTCTCCGTTGCGAAAATTGTTTTCGTTTTTCATACTCACCCTCTATGAGCCGCAGTCACGCGGCTCTTTTTGCAATAGTCAGAGTATTCCCATCATCCAAATCTTATGTATCTGGTACAGACAATACAGAAAAGTGAGGCAGATGTGTTATACAGAAGAGGAACAGGAATATTCGGGACAGTGCTTATCGCAGCACTGTTTATATGGTTCATAAGTTCACCTGGGACTATCCCGCAGAAGATAGGGATAATGACAGGCGGAGTAAAACAGATGAGCTATTCCATTCTGAAAGGAGCCGGAAAGGTTGTCGGAAAGGACATTGGGTTCCCGGAAACTGATAAGGCAAACAATGACGGATCGAACAAAAACGAAAAGGAAGAGAGCCGTTCGTCAGAAGATGTATTAAAGAACGTGATAAAAAAATATTCAGAAAAGCTGACCGACAATAAAGGGATTCAGGAAATAATCGGACAAATATCTGATGCAGGTTCATCCAATAAGAAATGAGATGCGGTTTGTTCTCCATATATAAAAGCTCAAGGATGCCTGTATATGTCTATATGTCCAGAAGATGCCGTATCCCAAATCTTGAGCAGACAGCGAGGTGATCAATATATGGAAAAACCTATCCTGTACAGAGTCTCAGGCAGGAAAGACATACTCATGCGATATAGGGGAGAGTTCGCGAAAGAAGGTTACAGTCTTACCGAAAACACTTATACAGTCAGATTTGAAAAACCTGTCTATAAAGCATATACGGCAGAAGATCGGTTCATAAGGAAGTTTAGAAAAAAGAAGTGTAAGGTCGAGAAGATCCCTCTCCGCTATACAAGGAACACGACATACAGAAGAGCATATTTCAAGGCACACCCGTCACCTGACGGCAAATACAGATGCGTATACTGCGGTGGGAGATTCCCGAAAAAGGATATAACCATAGACCATCTTATCCCCGTAAATGCAGCTGAAAGGAGCTGGGTGGCACGAGACAGGATAAAAAGACTCGGATATTCATCCGTAAACGATATGGATAATCTTGTACCTGCGTGCCGGTACTGTAACAGCAGAAAAGGCACACATATGGGCCTATGGCTCATGCGCGGAAGGCTCGGCAGAAAACCGTGGTTCTGGAAGGTGGTAAAAGTAGGGCGGTTTGCCATGATGGTTTTTGTAATGTTCATGATATTCTATGCTTTTGATCTATACATATAAAGCGCGGTGCGGTTTTCCATATATGGAAAAACTGAATTGCATACTGACCCTCGGCTCGCATTCTCAGACCTGCCCAGCCCGTATAATACCAGTGTTTTCTATATACGAAAGCTGGCCACGTTTCTAAACCTCCCCTTTCTTCCATACCTTATTTGATACTATATATTCACAGCTTCGGAGCGACAAACGCACCGGGGCTTTTTTATGTCCTTTTATAGGGCATGGGAAGGAGGCATTATGCCAAACTGGTGCTATAGCAGTTACAGTTTTAGTTTTGACGATCCGTTAAAAGCTGAAAAATATGGAGGAATTCTCAAAAAGGCTGGCGAAGCAGGGGAAAGGGGACAGGATTTCGGAACCGGATGGCTTGGAAATGTCCTTTTAGCCTGTGAATGGCCGAAAAAGTACGAAAAAAGTGGCAGTACGGAAAGAATCGTGATAGGCGATGAAAAATGCCCCGCGCCTGGATACAGGTATAGGGGAGACATCACATATTACGAAAGATGTGACAGCGAAATAGTTGTCGATACTGAGACAGCATGGGGCCCTATGCCAGGTACTCTTGCCACGGCCCTCTTATTCGCCGGAATGCGATTCAATCCTTATAAAGGTGGGTTCGACGATATGGAGGTTTCATGGTCTTCAGAAGAAGGCGGATGCGAGTTCTATGCTGGTTCTGACTCCGAATACTGCGAGGGCGACATCCATGTCCAGCTTGAATGTGATGAAGATAAGTACGAAACCGACAAAAGGTTTTCAAGCATCTTCTGTTATGAAAACAGCTGGCAGGATACCGGAGCTCGTGTACAGGAGTTTACCACATTCCGCGAAACGCTCTTAAAAGACATTAACAGCTTCGTTTATGGCGAAGATGAAAAGTCGTATAAGAGCACCCTTGATGAAGCCATTAAAGCCTTAAAAGAGTCGCATCCTGATTACAGCATCGAAGTTTATGTCAGCGATTATTCTTTCGGATATTGGCTTTCCGACGATGAGATAAGCGATATCGAAAAGCAGCAGGACATGCTGCTTGAGAAGGAGTGGGACGAGTTTTCCGGCATCCTGTTTGACGAGGACGAGGAAGGAAATCTCATTCTCTCGGAAGACTGGAACAGATTCAGAAAAGGCAGCAGCCGCGATGAGATCTGGGCATATTTTGACGGGTATCATTCAAAAGGCGTGCGCTACCTTCTCTACGAGAGAGAAGCAGTCTGATGTAACTTTTGCCCTCTGCACGGGGTTGATCAAATTTAACCCTGCTGTGCAGAACGGGGCGGAGGTGTTTTATGACATTACAGGAAGTGTTGGACTCACTGAATGATAACGTGAGAGTCGATCTTTTTACGGAAGATGACGATGACAAGCCTGCTGCAGTCTATGATGGAAGAAACTCTATCGACTCAGGCTACAACAGCAGGAAAGTGCGTTTCATCACAGTAGGAAACCGGAAAGCCGAAATTGGCGTTTACGGTCTTAAAATGTAACTTGTATTCCCGGTGTTCGGGCGTTATAGGATGACAGAAAGGCATCCTTCCCGGACGTTACCGGGTAAACAGTAAATTTATGCATTCAAGTATCTACTTCACCCATGAAACAGCATTTCCCGTAAGTCCTGACAGATGCCGCATGACAAGCGCGTTCGACACGACTTACAGAGTCGCTGAAAAGCTTGCTGAGGATGTTCTGTTAAGAGTTGCTGCAAAGGACAAGACTCTTTTAAGAGAGATAGCAGGGAAGATAAACGAAAAACTTCTTTCCGGTGAATTTGTCGGAATGGACACGGATATCTTTAACCCAGATCTTTATCTCGATATAGCCCGCAAGGTTGTATATGAGAGGAAACTACCGTATTTTGCCTCCAATCTTACAGAAAAAGAGGCAGAACTTCTTGAAAAAGGAAAGCCTTTTGAAGGGGCTGATGAAAACACAGACCCGAGACTAGGTGAAACTTTTCTTGTAGTTCCCGACACAATAGATATCGAGCTTAACATCTGTTTTGATGAGAACGGTATCGGTCATCCTGCTTATTTCATCTGCATATGCGAAGATGGAGAATGGGAGTCGGACGACTATGCTGACAACTTCATGTCGGATATGGAAGCCGACCCTGACATGCGCTTCATCCGTTTCGGAGAAACGGGCTGGAAAGACCGTCTCTGCCAGAACATGGAAGAGGTGTTAAGACGAGTGATGCTTGTAAAAGGTCTTGACCCGTTAAAGACATTTGCCCAGGGTAAGATCTTAAGAAAGTGACCGTAACTGCACTATTAAAAAGATCCCGTGCTGTAAAAGGCATGGGATTTTTTATAATGCACTGTCTCCTTTAGAGGGTATTTAAGAAATTAGGTGGTTTTTGTAAGGAAAAAGGTGGTTGAGTATCATAATCAGACTGTAAGAAAAAAGGTGGTTTGCTATTGCATCCCATCTTTTATTTTGTTATAATTAAACAGTCAAAATATTTCTTTAAGAAAAAAGGTGGTAAGAATACCACAGGGAAGGACGACAACATGGCACGAGTACAGTCTGAGTACAATGTGGAAACAAACCTCATTGAACGATTGAAAGAGATCGGATATGAGTTTATCCCGATGAAGAACCTGGACGATGTAAAGCAGAACTTCCGTGACTGCTTCTGCAAGGTGAACAAGAAAACCTTGGAGGAAGCAAAAGGCACGGCAGAACTGTCCGACAGTGAGTTTGAAAGGCTGATGACAAGGGTTAATAACCACCCGGTATATGAATCAGCACGTATCCTCCGTGAGCAGTGGGTACTGACTCTCGATAACGGTAAATCTGTCTACGTAGACCTTCTGACAGATGACCTTGACCGAAACACATACCAGGTCACACATCAGGTCACAATGGACAAGGAACATGCCAAAGATGTCAGATACAAGAACCGCTATGATGTGACGATCCTTATCAACGGGCTACCTCTCATTCAAATAGAATTGAAACGTCCGGGTGTCGAACTCAACGAGGCGGTAAACCAGATCAACAGATACAGGAATCATTCTTTCAGAGAACTGTTCCGTTACATACAGATCTTTGTAGTTTCCAACAGCAATCAGACAAAATACTTCGCAAATGCGAATGAGACATACGAGGATGGTACAAGACGTGACCTGCTGAAGTCACTTACATTCTACTGGACCGATGAGAACAACAGGCGTATTACGGAACTTATCCCGTTTACAGAGGACTTCTTGCGCAAGTCATTCATTACAGAGGTCTTAAACAAGTATTATATCGTGAAGCAGTCAGAGCCTACGCTAATGGTAATGCGTCCTTATCAGATATATGCTGTAAAGAAGGCATATGACCGTATCATCATGAGCCACATGAACGGATATGTATTCCATACCACAGGCTCAGGAAAGACGCTCACATCATTCAAGCTCGCTACTCTTTTAAGGGATAACCACATGATAAACAAGGTGTTCTTCCTTATCGACAGGAAAGACCTTGATGACCAGACCGTGGATGAATACAACTCATTCGAGGCAGGCTGTGTGGATAATACCGACAATACGAAACAGCTTGTCGCTGATATAGAAGATTCTTCAAAGACGATGATAATCACTACTATCCAGAAGATGTCCACAGCGATCCGCTCGCCGAAATATGAGAAGACAATGAAAAGCATTGCTGACAAGCGTGTGGTATTTATCATCGACGAGTGCCACCGCAGCCAGTTCGGCAAGATGCACGCGCAGATCGAGCATCTGTTCACAAATGCCAACTACATCGGATTCACGGGTACTCCTATCTTCCCGGAAAACAAGACACAGAGCGGTTACACGACTGCTGATGTATTCCGTCCTTATCCGAACTATGATCCGAAGAAGGACAAGAAGATGGATTCCTGCATCCATAAGTACATGATAAAGGAAGCCATCGCTGACGGTAACGTACTCCGCTTCTCCGTAGAATACTGGCGGTCGCTCCATATACAGAAGATACATGATGACGGTTCAAAAGAAGTCATCGATGTAAACAAGCTGGATGATCCTGATTATTGTAGAAGACACAACATTGACATGGAAGCCATCTACCACAGCGATGACCGTATAGCACAGGTATCGGAGGATATCCTCGGAAATCTTGAAAAGCATACGCACCCGCAGGGCAAGGATGTATATACTGCTCTCTTTGCAGTAGACAGCATTCCTACGCTTGTTAAATACTACGACTATATGAAAGCCCATAACCCGAAGGGGTACAAGATAGCTGCCATATTCAGCTTCCAGCCGAACTCCGATGATTCGGTCACTGTAGACGCTCCGAAACAGCTTGAACGCATCATGGCTGACTACAACGAGATGTTTAAAAAGCCGGACGGTTCAAAGACATCGTACGATCTCCAGTCTTTCGACGCATACCGCAAGGATATCCAGAAGCGTATGAAGCAGAAGAACATGCCCCAGATCGACCTTTTGCTTGTGGTAAACATGTTCCTGACCGGATTCGACAGCAAGCCTACCAACACACTCTTCCTTGACAAGGACCTGAAGTGGCAGACGCTCGTACAGGCTTACAGCCGTACAAACCGTGTTGACAAGCCGACAAAGATGTTCGGACAGATAATCACATACAGGAATATCAAGAAAGCCCAGGATGATGCCTTAAAGCTCTATTCAGGCAGCGGAGATCCTGACGCATTCCTCATGAAGACGTATGAGTATTATCTTACGGAGTACAGAAAGGATGTAGAGGCTGTAAGAGGCATTGTTCCGAAAGCCGGGGAATGTGCCTATCTTGATGATGAGAACAAGAAAAAAGCGTTTGTCCTCTGCTTCAGGAAACTTGCAGGAACATTCGCCACATTACAGACATTCTCAAAGTTTGACTGGAATGACCTTGCCGTGTTCATGGATGAGGATGAATACTATGCCTATAAAGGATGGTATCTTACATTCTATGACGAGATGAAAGGCGGCGGTAATGGCGGCGGTGATTCAGTCCTCTGTGACGTGGATTTCGATATCGAGTATATCCGTACAGACCGTATCAACGTGGTCTATATACTCCGCCTGCTGAAGCAGAAGAAAAAGGAAGCCACCACAAAGGAACAGATGGCAGATGCTGTTGACCTCATCATGCGTGAGATCGAGCGGTCTGACAACGACAAGCTGCGTCACCAGAAGGATATCATGAAGGCCTTCATCGAGACACGGTTCTTTGACCTGCCGGATGATGCAGACCTTGAACAGGCTTATGCTGACTATGTTGCAGAAAAGATGCAGGCAAGCGTCGAGGACTTCGCACGAAAGAACAGCCTGCCGGAAGATCTTGTATCAGACATCGTAAACCAGTATTTCTGTGACTCGGCATCCGTGACACGGGAATATCTGAGACAGAAGTTTCAGCCTCTTGGTCTCGGACTCCTTAAACTGACACAGCTGATAAAAGACACTATTCTCTTTGTAAAAGAGATGTATGATGTATTCACTACGGAGGATGAATAAGATGGCAACAGAACAGGAAATGGCACAGGAACTTGCCTCAAAGCTCTGGGATATAGCAAATACCCTGAGAGGAAAAATGGACTCTTCTAAATTTAAGAACTACATCCTTGGAGTTATCTTCTACAGATACCTGTCGGAGCATACAGAGAAGTACATGAACGACCTTCTCAAAAATGACGGCATGACATACGAGGAAGCTCTTGCGAATGACGATTACAGGGATACAGTCATCGGATGGTCTCTTGACTATCTGGGCTATTACATGAAGCCTGAGCATATGTGGAAGTCGCTCATCGCGAAGATCAAAGGCAGCGATGACGAGGATGATGATACAAAGAAGGACAGTAGGGACAACTTCTCCATACAGGACTTCGAGGTTGCTATCAACGAGACCGTCGGCTCTACCATCGGGCACAAGGGCGAAGCAGCCTTCGACAAGCTGTTTGATGACATGAATCTTGAAGACAAGGATCTCGGACGCGAGGTATCAGACAGGACAGCTCTGATAAAGAAGGTAATGCTGAAGGTCGATGATTTGAACTTCGGTCTTGAAGATGCGAAGTTTGACGTGCTCGGCACTGCATATATGATCCTTATAGGACTATTCCAGTCAGATGCAGGTAAAAAGGGCGGCGAATTCTTCACCCCGACCTGTGCTGCAGAACTTTTAGCAAGGCTTGCTACGGTAGGCCTTAAAGAATGCAAGTCGGTATCTGACTGCTGTGCAGGGTCAGGTTCTCTGCTGTTACAGGTACAGAACTATGTGCCTAACAGGATCGGACACTACTACGCCCAGGAAGACAACGGATCTACATATAATCTTCTCCGTATGAACCTTATCATGCATGGACTGTCACCGGAAGAATTCACGACATTTAACGATGATACCATCCATCATGACAACTTCGGGAATAAGAAATTCACTGTACAGGTAGATAATCCGCCGTATTCTGCAAAATACGACGCTGCGACTTCGCTTCTGGAAGACGAAAGATACGCCTCGGCAGGTGTATTACCACCAAAAAGCCATGCTGACATGACTTTTGTTGAACACATGGTATATCACATGGACGATACGGATGGCCGTGTGGCTGTCCTTGTACCGCATGGAGTCCTTTTCAGAGGCGGGTCAGAAGAAAAGATAAGGAAATACTTTATCCGCGATCTGAACCGTCTGGATGCTGTTATAGGACTTCCTGCAAATCTGTTTCATGGCACACCGATTGCAGTATGTGTAATGGTGTTCAAAAGCCATAGGAATGGCGACTCTGATAATATCTTCTTTGTTGACGCAAGCCAGGAATTTACGAAGGTCAAGGCTAAAAACACGATGGAGCCTGAGCACATCGATAAAATCGTTAATGCTTATATAAACCGTAAAGATATTCCGAGGTTTGCACATAAAGCATCATTGCAGGAGATCAGGGATAATGATTACAATCTCAATATCCCACGTTATGTAGATACATCAGAGCCTGAGCCGGACATCAACCTTGATGCCGTGCTTGCAGACATGGCAAAAACACAGATGGATATAGATGAGCAGGAAAAGGATCTTTCTAAGGACTTAGCAGACCTTGGAATCACTCTTCCGTGGGAGTAAATGCTATGAATGAGAACAGAAATATACCGAAAATGAGATTTCCTGAATTTACAGGTGAATGGAATAAAGGCTCGTTAAAAGACCTTGTGGATCTTGGAAATGGACGGGATTATAAAGAACTATCAGAAGGCGATATTCCCGTTTATGGTACAGGTGGCTATATGTGTAGCGTAGATAAAGCTCTGTCATACGACAAAGATGCCGTCGGGATAGGCAGAAAGGGCACAATAGACAAACCATATATTCTTAGAGCTCCATTCTGGACTGTGGATACTTTATTCTACGCTATTCCAAAGGATAGTCAAGAGCTTGATTTTATCAATAGCTTATTCCAACGCATTGATTGGAGAAAGAAAGACGAATCATCGGGCGTTCCTAGTTTATCTCAGAAAAGTATTTACTCGACAAAAGTATATTGCCCTAAAACAACAGAAGAGAAGGTTCGTATCGGCTCTTTCTTCAGCAAGATCGACTCTGTAATCGCTCTTCAGCAGCAGTATGTGGATCAGCTCAAAGAATTCAAAAAAGGCTTTCTCCAGAAGATGTTTCCGAAGAAAGGTGAAAAAGTGCCTGAAATGCGTTTCCCGGGGGTTTATAATAACAAAGGCGAATGGGTCGCTTTCACTGACGATTGGGAACAGCGTAAGATTGGTGAAATATCTAATAAGGTAACTAAGAAAAATCAAGATGCTGTAGTTGATGAGGTATTCACAAATTCTGCAGAGTTCGGAATTATCTCTCAGAGAGATTTTTTTGAAAAAGATATTGCTAATGCCGAAAATATAGATGAATATTATGTTGTGGAGCCAGATGATTTTGTGTATAACCCTCGTATTTCCACAACAGCTCCATATGGACCTATTAAAAGAAACAAGCTGGAAAGAACAGGAGCAATGTCTCCGCTTTACTATGTATTTAGACCTTATGATATTGATTTAAGCTATTTGGAATGGTACTTTCAGACAACGTGTTGGCATGCATTTATGAGGTTTAATGGGAACTCTGGTGCCCGTTCTGATAGATTTGCTATCACAGATAAAATCTTTAACGAGATGCCTATATCAATGCCACAAGATATAGAAGAACAAAAACTAATTGGAACATTTCTTACAAAGCTTGAATCCCTTATCACCCTTCATCAGCGTAAGCTTGACGAGATGAAGGAATTCAAGAAAGGTTGTCTTCAGAAGATGTTCGTATAAGGAGGTGTGTATGAATAAACTAAGCATTTATACACAATTCGCATAATAGTAAGCCGTATCACCTGAAAATGTGGTACGGCTTTTGTTTTACCGTATTATCCTCTTAATATGCAGTCTGTACACCCGGACTCCGTAATCGGCTCCCCATTTCGGGTTGCCGATACCCTCATCTATGGTACAGACCGCTGTAAATGTCGGTGAATCATTGTTGTACCCGTTGCGAAAGATAATCTCACGTTCTGTCTTACCGTCAAGGAATGATGCTCCCCACAGGTGACTGAAACGTGAAGTATAATACGGCTTGATTTCTCTGTATTCTTCTTTCTTCTCACCTGATAATATCATGTCATACCACTGCTTCTGGATAGGTAAAGTAAGCATATCAGTCGTCCTTCCTGTCAAAATATCTGCCCTGAGCCACGACGCGGCGGACAATGCTTCTCAGCTCGTACAGTGCAGTAATCTCGTTGTGATCCTGCTCCGGTCCGTCGTCTTCAAGGTCTGTCTCCAGCTCATCGGATATATCGCATAATGCTTCCCATGTGACTCTGTCTACTGTTATCTGTTTAAGGTCATTCGTTTTCAAAAGTCAAAATCCTCCGTTTCATCATCATCTATATCAAAAGAGTAGTGGTCACTGTCAGGGAAATTATGCCTGAACAGGACCTTTTTGCGAAGAACATCGAAAGTATAGCCCCTGCCCGAACGGTCTATTTCACGGATAGTGTTGTTAAGGCTTTCTGTTTCAGCATTCGTATATTTATTGTCAAAGTAGTTGAATATCTCCGTCCGCCAGTTCTCGACCGTGGCGATCACGGATTCAAATTCAGGATATTCCTTTTCCTGACTCCTTACAGCCTCTTTCCATTCTTCAAAAGTATCCTCGGCCTCCGTACGGGATTCGCTGTCATAGATCATACGGAAGCTTTCTTTGAGCATATACGGTGTTTCAAGTTCCGGGAAGTCCTTGAACAGCTTATTCAGACGGTCATTCTGTGTCTTTGTCAGATCTTCGGCATTATGCAGCATCAGATACCTGTTCCCACGGAGAGAAGCCCGTTCTTTCTTGTCCATAAGTGACTTTGTGATGTCTACGCGGATGCTGTCAAACTGTTTCTGTAATTCCTTTATCACATGAAAATGGTCTACGATGACTGGTATGCCCGGAAATATTTCATTTACAGCATCCCTGTATGGCCCCCACATATCCATCGTGACACACTGTACAGTGTCCTTATCCAGCGTCTTCAGAAAAGCCCTCACAACAGGCTTGGAACGCTTCTCGGTCATCTGTATGACTTTCTGACCGAGGACATCGACAAACACACCGCAGTAGTCTTTCTTCAGATGGACCTCATCAATCCCTAGCACTTCCGGTGTCTTGATGATATACTCCTTGTCAAACTTGTCTGCAAGCTCACTGAAAGCGTCTGAGACGGCAGGAACGGACAGATCAAACATCTGGGCGACCTCGTTGAACGTATGGTTAAAGGCCTCTTTCTGTACACGTTCTTTAAGTCGGAGTGTCATCTTGCCTGTCGGAACATCTTTATAATCCATACCAAAAGTTTCGCCGCAGTCTATGCATCGGTATCGCTTGCCTTTGATGATAAGGCCGACCCTCTGGTTCATTACATTTAGATCACGAACTTTTCTATCTGCTGATCTATGGATGTTGATGTGCTGCGATCCACAGAAGGGGCATACTGTTGGTTTCTCTTTTGGTACGAGAGTGTAGACCAGATCACCGGACTTTGTTGTCTTTTTGCCAAGGATATTGAACTCCGACAATCCTATGGTTGCTCCGTCCATTACCTCTGCCATGATACCACCTTTCTTCTAACAAAATACCACCTAATTTCTTACAGATATTTTATCATAAGAAAGTGCTTTTGACCACCTTTTTTCTTATAAAAGCCACTGATTTTCTTAAGGAATACCACTTATATTCTTATAAAAAACCACTTCATATCTTACAGTTTCAGGCATCAAAAAAGTGATTCAAATTATTTAATGAACCACCTTTTTTCTTACATACCCCCTTTAGATCTCACCGAGAAATGCTTCTGCGGTGTTTTTCATCTTGCCTTCCTCATCGGCAGGTTCTCCTGAATCCTGTTCCGGCCCGTTCTGTACCTCGCCGACCTTTTCATCTTCAGGCGCCTCATCTTTTCCCATGATATCTGTCATTTCTCCGCCCTGGATGACAGGCTCGTCGTCTTCAAATGATGCATCCTGAAGATATGCCACACGCTCTTCGGCTGACACATCCGGGTCACCTGCGTCGAAGACTACCTTTCCGCCGTGAAGAACACCGAGAAAATTCTCGAAATGATCCTCTTTAAGATCTATCCCGAATGATCCTGTAAGAACCCCCTCGTTTTTATATACAGTCCCTTCCTCATCGTTCTTGACGGCAGAAGAGAAGAAGAACGGGAGCTTTCCTGCCGCGCATGTTACCCTGATCTTCTCGACTTCCGGTGCGACCTTGGTGTTATAAAGCTCCGTCTTGTCATACGTCGTGATCTTTTTCTGTTTACCCACTTATATCTACCTTCCTTTCATCACAGTTTTTCAAAAGCATCAAGCAGCGCATCGTCTGCAAGCCCCACTTCCTGGTCTGCATCATCATCGATATATACGACCCCTTCGGCAGACCCGCCGCCACTGTTATTCTTTGCGGCGGGGGCAGAGACAGGGGCTGATTCAGGTGCCCGGGCACTCTGCTCCTGGGCAGGCTCCGGTCCCTGTACTGCATACGTCTGTTGCGGCACAGGAGGCGTCTGATACTGTATCTGATTTCCCACCGCCTGTTCCTGTGGAACATATCCTGCCGCGGACTGAACCGGCTGAGACTGTACAGACTGACTGTACGACTCGTTCATGTCAGGCTCTGCAGGCTGTATATCCTGCTGCATGACAGCCTGTCCACGGCTGTTATCATATTGTACGGGTACCGGCTGTGTCTGCACACGATAACCTCCGCCTCTCTGCACTGAACGGCCTCCTGCGGGCCGGGCACCCTGTCTGCTTAACAGCTGCGGGTTTCTGTTTACAGTGCGCGGCTTCTGCTGATGCTGACTCCGCGGAGGTCTTATATACTGTCTGCTCGTATTATCATTAAGCCTGTCTATCGTAGTATGTCCGAACGACATTGTTGTATTGGTAGACCTGTACGAGCTTATCGGCACGGCACCAGGTCTTGTGAGCAGACGCCTTTTTGCCGCATCATCCTCCTGAAGCTCATCGATCCTGCCATACCCGTTAAAAAAGCAGTAAAGGTTCTGCTGCCCCAGAGCATTCCTTAAGACCATCTTGCAGAAATTCGATCTGAACCTGGGGATGACAGACCTTAACAGTTCTGTTGTCTCATAATCATCATCAGGCACCTTGAACCGGAAGCGTATATTTGTCCGATCCTTTATCGTAAAGTCTGAAAGCTCGTCAATATAGTAATACAGAGGATCGCCATGAGCATAACTCGTCACCGCATCGCATATGAGAGCGGAGAGCGAGTACCCTGCATCGGCAATAGCAAGCAGGTCAAGGTCATACTGTCTGTACACCCTGATTTCAACTACCATATATGCCTCCCTTTACTTTGCATCGCGTGCAAGCTTGTTATATCTGTAGAGATAATATCCGCGACAGTTCGCATAAAGGAAAGGCAGATTGTCATTCTGATTACCTTTTATCAGCTTAATGGTAGTAAAATCCTTAAACTTCTCCTGGATATACGGATACCATGCTGCACCGGTGCCACCTGTGACGATCATATAGTTATAGTCTGCAAGGGAGATCGATGTGGCAAGACGTTCGATGGCTTCATCACATACCATCTTTGTCGCGGTCTCAAGGAGATCTGCAAAAGGATATTCCTCGGACTTGAACCTGCGGAGATCGACATGTCTGATCTTCCCGCTTTCAAGGTCTTTCTGAAGCTGTATTACCGACAGGTCTTCGCCGTATCTTTCCTTTATCAGCTTTGCGGTTTCCTGCATGACCCTCTTCATGCCGAGATCGGAGAAGGTCTCTCCCCGGCCGACAGCGCCGTTTATCACCGGGAACACATCGAGCGTCCCAAATCCCGGATCGAACACAAGACCCGAGGACGTGAGATACATGTGTGCTTCAGGGTGCATCTTTCCGTTCCTGTCGATGCAGACGGAGAAGAGAGTGCCCTTTGGCTGGCTCATGACCGCGATATCATCCTTTGAGATGCCGAAAGAGAAGTTCTGCCACGGCCGACCGCCGATCTTTAAGGAGAAGCGGTGCGCCCCGGCAAGAGAGCCAATGAGTTCATCGGAATCTGATAAATATCTTTCAGGCAGCCCTGTCTGTATGAAGAATCTGTCATTCGAGTCAGGCCCGCCGTGGTTGTTTTTCAGCATCCCGAGTGCAAGTCCTGCATCGGTCATAACTTTCCACGATGGAGAGATATACCTTTCCCTGCCGAAGAGCGCGGCTTCTGAATCCGATGTATCGCCCCTTTCAAGCTTGTTATAAGCCAGCTCTCCGACAGCCCACAGGTTTCCGTCCTCATCCCTGTACTGGATCGCATTCGCGGGTGTTTTGGTGGTAAACTCCACTTCCTCGGGGATCCTCTTAGCAAAGGACGGGAAACAGCCGTACATATTCGGGGAGAAGATCTTTGATTCCGAATATCCCGCATCAAGTGCGATCTCCCATACTCCTTCGACCTTGCCGTTATTTCTCTCGACAAGCTCAGTCCTTGCTTTATAATCTCTGGTATTTATCATCTTAAAAGATTCTCCTTTCTATCTTGGCATCTTAAAATATTCGTCTACGATGATGCTGTCTATCTGTGAAAACTTCACAGGGCCGAACATCCTCGAATCTCTCGAGTTATTGCGGTTGTCTCCGAGGCAGAAGTATTCATCATCTGCGAGAGTGACCGTTACACCGTTATCAAGGATACCTCCGTCGGCCATCTCAGGATATGTAGTCTCAAGCATCTTCCCGTCGACATACAGAACGCCATTATTCCAGGATACAGCCTCTCCGGGCAAGGCGACAACTCTCTTTATGAGCGTTTCTCCTTTCTCGTTGAATGTTATGACTGTACCTCTCTTGATGCTGCTCTTTGTAAATTTTCTCGCTCCATGGAGTATGTCGCCGTTATAGTATGTAGGATTCATCGAACTTCCGCTCACCTGCACGAACCCCATCGTATATTTAAGGATCAGTATTACTGCAATCGCGACCGCGACCGCAACAACATACGGCAGGATAGAAGAGAAGAACGTCGGATTCTTTCCTTTCTGTTTCATGATCCTGCCTTTCCGGACGGCCCCATCACCGTCAGATTCCTTACCCCCAAACGGATCTCCTCATCACTGAACATGATGACCTTTACGAATATCTTCTGTCTGCTGCGGTGGTATGTATAAGTCCTGCCGGTAAGATCCGCAAACGGTGTCTGCGCATACAGATCAAAGAACTTATAAATTATTCCCTGATAATCATCCAGGTTCAGCCGGTTGGGGCAGATGTCTCCGTCACCACCTTTACCCATATAGTGTTCGCATGCATAAAAAGGAGTTTTTATGTACTCCGTATTCTTTATTATCTCCATAGGCGCCGGATCCTTATGGTTGAGACAATAGATCTTTATCCTGTCCCAGACGCCATTCATGTCCGTATGCTCTGATGATACGCTGCTCATCTTATGCTGTCCCTTCCTTTCTGCAGAGCGCATCATACACCCTGCCTGCTACGCGGTAGATTTGGGAGATACAGATCTTATAAATTTTCATATATGGAAAACCGGCGGCAGATATAAAGAAAAAATTAAGAATAATAGGAACAAGTGTTTGACAAATTATAAAACCCGGACTATAATAAGCATATAAACATAAAAGTTCTGTAAAAAACGGGAGGAATAAAGTACACATGTACGGCAATACGACAGAAGGAAAACCAGACAGCCCTGAAAAAACCTTAACCCATATCTCTGATGTAAAAAGTCGGCCATCAGAGTCTATGGAGGTAAGATTCATGAAGAAAGAAGACGTAATACCTGAAAACAGGTTCGTGGTCACAGGAAGGATAACATCCTACAGTGAACCGCACAACGGAAAGACTGTCTATACGATCCTGACAAGGAGCGGAAGGGAAGCCTCGATCCGCGTAACGGCGGACACAAATCCCGCTGTCGCAAAACACCAAAGGGTCATCGCCAAAGGTCATATCGAAAAGGTCAGGGTCTGGAGAAAGGGAAAGCTCTATATCGAGCAGCGCTTTGTTGCTGACAGCCTCACGAGAGAAAAGACCCTTGTGGAGCAGGTATTTCCCCAGTATAAAATAAAAGGACATTTCAGTGGAGAGCCGGAGTTCCATTATTACCTGACGGGAACAGTCATAAAATACGACGAGTCAAACGGCTACCTGCACACAACTGTGCGTACGAAGACCCCCGAAGGGCAGGCAGTGGGAGTAAATATTTCAATGAAGACTCCTGAGAGGCTTGAAAAGATACAGCCGGGAGACATGATCACCGCCATATGCGGAGTGTTCACGATGAAAAAAGGATATGAGACACTGACAGCGGAAGACATCGGGAAGATAGATACCGATGATACGAAAGCAACAGCGTAGAACATCCGGATTACTAAAAGGCAGCATAAAAAACACAGACAGAGCAGTCTGCCTGTGTTTTTTTGTGGAATAAGATTCAGGCCAGACATCCGAACAGATCTTTTCCTGAAGGGAACAGCAGTGTATCCGGCACCTCACATTGCAAGATATCTGTCATCACGAGTGCATCCTTTTTTATGAAAAAACACGGAGCGATACAGAAAGGATTCTGCCTGATGTACCCGTGAATCTCTCCTTTGGATGTAAAATAAAGCCTGTTCTGGGGATTTTCACTGTCCCTGTCTGACAGCCAGACGTAATTACAGCTGCCGGCCGCTAACATCAGGGCGATATAAACGTAATTGTACTGGACCATATCCCGCGAAGGAAGATATATCTCCTTATCCAGCAGGAACTGCCCATAAACACTTATGAATTTTTCCGTTCTCTCATCAAAGCCGTTTATAGCCCCGGTCTTATCAGGTTCTGGCCACCACCCGCAGGTCAGGCCTGTCGTCTGTATGAAATAGTATCTCCCCGATCTTGATGTTCCGGCTATCTTCCCCCTTAGTGGAAGACCGGAGCAGGCTGACCGTGGCAGGAACGTTTTTACAGCCGGGAAAGTAACATTCCAGCCAATATCTATCTTTTCCATATATTAAACTCCTTTCTTTAAAACGCGTGATAAATGCTTTTATATATGAGATATGGGATAAAGCACAGAAACTGATGCTGTATATCCGCTGAGCCTTTTCCCATATATGAAAAAGCAGAAGATCTGTATCTCCCAAATCTCATGTGCTGAAAAGACACAAGGAGGCAGCTATGCTTTTTAAAGGGAATCTGAATAATATAAAAAAAACAGACATAAGGAGCGGATATTCGACATTTTCTGTCGGCAACATCGTTATTGAAGGAGTCCTTCCGCCATACCCGGAGGGCACACCTGTAAGAGCTGCAGCAAGGCAGAATGGTACCGGGGTATGGCATATGTACCACATAAAGCTGTACTGCGACAGTATACAGTGCTGCGCTTCATTCTTAAAGACTTTTAAGGGCATCGGGCAGGAAAGTGCCGATCTTATATCGAATATAACGGGGAACGACATCTTCGGGTATATAGAACGCGGGCAGGATCTGAACCGCCTGTATGTGCCGGGCACTGCGAAGGAGCGCATATCATCCATGATACATCAGATAAAGGTGCTCCTTTCTTTTGAACGTCTTTACTATGTCATGTCGCCGCACGGCGGAGTGATGTCGGATCTTGTGCCGCTTTTTTCAAAGTACGGGCCGAAGACATTATCGGTACTCCATGACAACCCGTATGTCTACTTCTTTACCGGCGGGAACTATGCTGTAAGTGAACACCTTGCAGGGGAGATAAAGATGCCGGCATACGACAGGAAAAGGATGCATGCCCTTGTCCTTGAGGCCATGAGAATATCTGAAAGATGCGGCAATACAAGGATATCGTTCGACAGGCTCGTACATGAATGCGGATATGTCGAAGAAAAAGCCGGCGAGGGATATAAGACAGACCCGCTGTTCATTGCGGAAGAGATAGAAAAAGGCGGACTTTATATGACAGAGACCAGCGAGAGCACTCTTTACATATATCTGAAAAATGACTATAAAGCCGAGACGATGATAGCTGAAAACCTGTTCAGACTCGACGCATCAAAGAAAAAGATAAAGAAACCGCACATACCTACATACCAGATTGAAAAAGACTTAAGGGTAAGCTATGGGGATGATCAGAGAAAAGTCCTTGAAAATCTCCATGAAAGCGGTGTCATGGTCATAACGGGAGGCCCCGGTACGGGGAAAACAACTCTTCTCAGGGGCATACTTAAAAAGCTTTCAGATGTCTTCCCGGAACAGAGAACAGCTCTCTGCGCCCCTACAGGATGTGCTGCCAGAAGGATGTCCGACGCGACAGGCCGCAAGGCTTCTACCGTGCACAGGCTCTTAAACATAAGGCCTTATGAAAAGAACCTTCTCGACATGCCGCGGGACGAGCTTCCGTACGATCTCATCATACTTGATGAAGCATCCATGCTCGATGCAGAACTTTTCGCATCATTCCTTACCGCGGTAAAGAACGGCGCCATGCTCATCCTGATGGGAGACAAAGATCAGCTCCCTTCCGTGGCTCCTGGGAACGTGCTTGCAGACCTGATAGAGAGCAGGACCGTAAAGACCTTTACCCTTTCTACGGTATACAGACAGAAAGACGGAGCAGACATAACGGATAACGCCGGAAAGATCATAAAGGGCAGTCTGCCTTTAAAGGAAAGCAGACAGTTCATCATAAAACGCTTTGACGATGAGAAAACGCTGAGAGACGAAGCCCTTCGGATGGAAAGAGAATTCACGGATAAGGACCCCGGCGGTTCACTACGTATCTTCTCCCCTGTAAGGAACAGGAAATTCGTCTGTTCCACGGTAAGACTCAACCAGATGGTAAAAGCAGAGGATAAGAGAGATACCGCGTTCACTTACGGATACTTCAGCTACTCGATAGGTGAGCGGATCATGTTCATAAGGAATAATTATGAACTGGGATACTATAACGGTGAAGAGGGTGTAATCAGGGATTTTCAGAATCACGGGCAGAGACAGCTCGTCCTGATCGATGCGGATGACGGCCCCGTGCAGCTTACGGGAAAAGAGCTTTCTGATATCGAACCATGCTACGTGATAACGGCCCACAAATCACAGGGATCAGAATGTGACTACGCTCTTGTCCTCGTACCGAAGAATCCGAAGTCCATGCTCTTAAGGAAGATACTATACGTCGAAGTTACAAGAGCAAAGAAGCAGGTCATAATCCTTTCTGAAGGCGATGCTCTTGAACAAGCCATAAAAAGCAGAAAATCACTCAGAAGAGATACGGGCCTTAAGAAAAAGCTTGAAAAGGAGTTCTTTATATAACCGTTCAGAAACAGACACTGTTCTATTAATGCCTGTCCTTTTTACTCTTCCATGATCCTGTTTTCCATATATGAAAAAGCAAGCCATTCCAATCTTCCATATCTCTAACGATAACACAAGAAGAGGCGGAATTATGTCCGCAGAGGTTCACAACACCCCTGGGCAAGCCCAGGGGATTGACCGGCTGATGTAGTCGGACATGCTGTACTGGAAGTGGTACAGCGGTTGTGAGCAGAGCCATATGGATGCAGTGATCGCTCCGGGGCGAACTCCAAACTCCGGACACCGGATATAGCTGCACCAAGGCTATGGAGACTGTAATACTACAGATTAGTGCCTTACCGGCGACGGTCTGTAGTCACTTTAAGGGAAGGAGGTATCAGACCTTATGGGCAGGTTAACATCACAGAAGTACATATATGTTATATCGGCATCAGGACAGCCGCTGATGCCTACAACAAGACAGGGACATGTGAGGCGGCTCCTCAATGCTGGCAAAGCACGCATAACCAGTCATGTCCCGTTTGTGATACAGCTTAAATACTATCCGGGTGACGGAACACAGCCGCTACATGGCGGCACTGATCCGGGACGCATGAACATAGGCGAGGCTGTCCTTAATGGCAAAGGTGAAGTCGTATTCAAAGCCCATGTCACCACAAGGAACAGGGACATACCAAAACTTATGTCGGATCGCAGGCAGCACCGTCAGGCTTCACGCAGAGGCGAACGTCTTGCACGTAAGCGTCTTGCAAAACAGCTGGGCACTACGTTCAAAGGTCTGATGGAACGCATCCTTCCGGGATGCGACAGACCTGTAAAGTTAAAGGATATCATCAACACGGAAGCCAGATTCAATAACCGGAAACGCCCGGCCGGATGGCTGACACCTACCGCTGCACAGCTAGTAAGGACTCATCTCAACATGGTAAGAAAGATATGCTCCATCCTTCCGGTAACGGACTGGACGTTAGAGATCAATAAGTTTGCCTTTATGCGTATGGAAGACGGTTCTGTAAGAGGCATCGACTTCCAGAATGGAAGGCTCAAAAACTACGACAGTGTAAAAGACTACATCCATGCCATACAGAACGGCAGATGTGCCTGCTGTGGGAGACCGATAGAGCATTTCCATCATATCGTACCAAGGTCCAAAGGCGGATCCGACGTGCCTGAAAACATCATTGGTCTCTGTAAGGACTGCCATGACAGGATACACAAAGGTGACAAGGATACCAGAGCCAGACTCGACAAGGTCGGACTGAAGAAAAAATATGGTGCACTCAGTGTGCTGAACCAGGCGATACCGTACATTTCCGACGGGCTGACAGATATGTTCGGCTCAGAAAATGTACACGGCTGTTACGGCTTCCGGACACAGGAGTATAGAACGACGCATGATATCGGTAAAGACCATCCTGAAGATGCTGTCTGCATAGCAGCGATAGGATGCGGTCTGGATACAGTCACTGACAGCCTTACGGCTTATGAAGTACAGCAGTTCAGGCGGCATGACAGACAGATTGTCAAAGCACAGCGGGAACGTACCTATAAGCTTGATGGAGTTACAGTCGCAAAGAACCGTACCCCGAGGTTTGAGCAGCCAAAAGATATGCCCGCATTGTCAGTATGGTACAGAAATGAGGTATTCGCCAAAGGTAAGACCGCTGCTGATACAGAACTTTCAAGGCTTACGGTAACAAAATCAAAACGGTATTACAACGATCTGCATAGGCTAATGCCCGGAGCTGAATTTATGTATCGGGGTAAGGTGTATATCCTGTATGGCAACTCAAACGGCGGTAGGCGTTTTATAAATAAGGATATACCACCAAAAGGTTATGTATCCAGATCCGCGTGCAAGGTATTAAAACATAATTCAGGGTTGGTTTACATACCCATGAACATTACATGATGACGCACCCACTGCCAGGGCAAGCCCTGGGGTTTTTACCCGTGGGTGCTGATAAACTTTATAACCATATATGCAGAACAAAGAATACGCAGGACTGCTTGAGGTCGGGAAGACCTCAGCATTCATAAAGCTGATTGAAAATGCAGCGCTAATAGAGAAAGTACAGGGTACTGCTTCACGCGAGAGATACCTGAGAAATGGGTTTTCAGCGATAAGAAAAGCTCAGACACTTAAAGACCTTGAGATGATGGATCTATGGAAGGAGGTGCCTGCTGATGATAAGCGGAATGATAGTAAAGATCTTAACGCAGATGGATGACGACTGGGGAAGATACATGATAGAAGATGCTTCCGGGAAAAAAACGCTCGCGGTAGGCATCATCCCGAGTGCTTCGCCGGGCATGAACGTGGCCCTTGAAGGACGTGACCAGCTCACAAAATGGGGCAGACAGTATACGATAAAAGAAGTCCTGTCAACTGAGAAGGACGACTATTCAGGCATACGCTCATTCCTGACTTCATTCATGGGATATATCGGCGTAAAGAAGGCAAATTCCATAATAGACGCCTTCGGGGAAAATACGATGTCAGTCTTTGAAAAAAAAGACTGCGAATATCTTCTATGCCAGGTCAAGGGGATCGGGCCGAAGCTCGTAAAGAAGATAACGGCTTCCTACCGGAACAATAAGAAGTACCTACCTCTCGTTCTCTACCTTAACGGTGCAGGCACGAAGAACCAGGTTACGAAGATCTATGAGAAATACGGCGATGATTCCGTCAAGGTCTTAAAGAAAAACCCATACAGGCTCCAGATGGACATAATAGGCTTTGGTTTCGCGAAGGCTGATGCCCTTGCACTCGCTGCAGGCCTTAAAAGAGACTCCCCTGAGAGGATAACGGCAGGGATTAAGTATGAGCTTGATTCAGCCCTTAACAAGGATGGCGACTGCTATCTTAAGAGAGATGAGATAAGAAAAAGAGCAGTCGTGGATTTGGCTCCCGTGCCAAGACTTAAGGACATAACCCGCGAAGTGGCCGAGAACGCTCTTGCTGACTGGTTTATATCAGGGAAAGAAAAGTTGATAAAGAACCATAGCCCATCGCAGGAGACGATCGACAGGCTCTCTGAGACAGCACACACGAGAAAGATAATAAGTGAAGGTTTCGACAGAGCTCTTGAAGCGGGGATCGAAAGCTGTGACTTTGTCGATTATGACGGGGACATCTTTACCCAGGTGTCGGACTCCACGGAGCAGTCTGCTGCGAAGTATCTCGCAAGGATGGTAAAGGAAGGACCTGTAAGGGACGTGACTGATGCGATAACTGATATGGCTGTAAAATCCGTTGAAAAGAGAAAGACTGAAGAGAACAGGAAGAACGGAGAAGCCTGGGATTTCGAGATAACCCCGGAACAAAAAGAAGCCGTGAAGCTTGCTGTATCAAACAGGGTAGCAGTCCTTACAGGCGGCCCCGGATGCGGAAAGACGACCACCATAGAGACGGTGGCTGAAGCTTTCCTTCTGGCCGGAGCTCCCGACAAGTCGAACATAATAATGCTTGCCCCTACGGGAAGAGCCGCACAGAGGATGACAGAATCCACAGGATTCCCTGCGAGCACGGTGCACAGGGCCGTCATAAAGGCCGCAAAGACAGGGCAGAAGCCGCATGGCTCCCTCGTCATAGTAGACGAGAGTTCGATGGTCGATATCTTCCTGCTAAAGAAGATCTTAAACTACGCCTATGACTGTGATCTAGTATTTGTCGGGGATGTGAACCAGATCGCATCTGTCGGAGCAGGAAAGTGCTTAAAAGACATGATCGATTCGGGTGTAATCCCTACGTTCAGGCTTACACAGGGGCACAGGAATTCGGGCTCCATCGCAAAGAACGCAAAACTGATAAACGAGGGCAGAGCGATAAGATACTACCAGTATGATGACCATTTCGTCTATATCCCGGCAAACAAAGAGAATATAAACGATGTGCTGATACACGACTATGTAAAGAAAGTAGACCAGTACGGCATCAAAAACGTCATGCTCTGTGCCGCCATGAAGGACAGAGGCCCTGTATCCGTAAACCGGCTCAATTTACAGCTGCAGGAGATATACACGAAGGGACACATGGAAGGCACGTTCGGGAACGGAAAGATCTTCCGCGTGGGCGACCGCGTGATGCAGACAAAGAACGATTACAATCATACGATTAAACGCCCTGACGGGTCATTGGAAGACGGTGTGTTCAACGGGGAGAGGGGTACCGTCACTCATATCATGTATGACAGGGAATCAGATGAATACAGACTTGTCGTCCTGTTCGATGACGGCTCGGTCGGCGGCTATCTGTCATCATCCGCCGAGACCCTGTCCCTATGCTATGCCACAACACTGCACAAATGCCAGGGTTCTGAAGCCCCGTGCATGATGATGGCATATACATTCGGGGACTTCATGCTCCTAAAACGCTCTCTATTCTACACCGGAGAGACAAGGGCTAAAGAAGAGTTCCGGTTCTACGGGGAAGAGAAGGACGTATGCGAGTTCGGCACCGATGAAAACGCCATGCCGTCACACAAGAGTGGCAGGATGATGAGCGCGTTCGATCTTGCGGTAAGAAAGACTGAAGACAAGACAAGGAACACCAGGCTTGCGGAGAGGATAAAGGACCTCGTGACAGGGGACGACAGATATCTTTCCCTCCGCAATGACGGAAATAAAAAGAAGACAGCATGATAAGCAGGAGGTAACACTATGGCTGTCAGGAGAGCACTGTATAACGACTGGACTGAAGACGAGATCAGATATTTAAAGGAGAACTGGCCCGCTATGGGCTATCATACTGCGGAGAAGCTTAAGGATACCCACACGCTCCCCGCCGTAAGGCAGAAAGCAAAAGAGCTGAAGTTAAAGCGCGCAGCCGGAAAGAACCGGTGGAGTGAAGCAGAAAAGACATACCTGAAAAAGTATTACCGCAAGCTTGGCCTTCTGAAAGTTACTGAACACCTTGGAAGGAGCCAGGCTACGGTATATGCACAGGCCGTGCATCTTGGCCTTACGGAAAAAAGGAGTTCGGAAAAAGATACAACAAAAAAGAAAACATGACAAAAGCCTGCAGGATCCCCACAGGCTTATTGAAAAACATACTATAAGGCGGCACGTCAGCCTTTCCCGGCTGTTTGTACCGCCCTATGTACAAAGATACACCGTAGGGCAGATTTTGTCAACTTTTTCATATATGAGAAATATCAAAGATTTCAATCTTCCATATCTAATCCGCAGGCGCTTTTTGCAGAAAGGAATATCTTATGGCAGAAAAAAATGATAAAGAAAGCAGAGAAGACGACACAACAGGGGACATGATGCCCGTATTCCCTCTGAGGTCAAGGGTCCCGATGAAGTCCCTTGAACTTGAAAAGAGACCCTACGGGATCGCAAATGACAAGGTCAATAACTGCATGGCTGAGACTGATGCGATAAAGATCATAAGGGAAAACCCGGAAGAAGATCTTAAGACTTCATGCTATGCATGGCCTCCGATAAACAAGAGAAAAAAGAAGAACAGCCATGCATACGTGAACGTACAGCTCCTCATCCCTTTTGTGGTTGACATACGGAGACCTCTCAAGGAAGCAGATTTCTGCATCATGGATGCGGTCTCAAATATCTGCTACTATGCCCAGAGGCAGAGCCCGGGCAAGCCGGTATATGTCACAATCCCCGAGATATGGAGATATATGGCAGGAAAAATGGGCGATTTCAAAGCAAAGCCGTCTGAAAAGAGCTACAAGGCGATAAGAGACAGACTCGACTACATGCGTATGACCACTGTAAAGATCGACCTGAAGGATGAACTGGAAAAGAACGAGATAACAATAAAGGACGGCAGACTGATCGACGGCGAGATAGAAGACTATGTGATCGATGCGACAAAAGCGAAATTTACGACTGACAGAGGACAGGAACTTACGGGATACATCATAAGGTCCATGCCTGTTCTTTACTCATACAGCAGACAGTTCACCACGGACAATGAGAACCATAACCATATCCTGTATGTCAATTATTCCCTGTTTGACATAGCCGGGCATGCAAAACTTGACCTTGATACATTCGCAGTCATGAGATACATGATAAGACAGATAGAACTCATAAAAAACGGAATACTCGATTCACACAGGATCCTGCTCGACACCCTGTATGAAAAATGTTTTCTGAAGACTCCGGAACAAAGGGCAGAAATAAACGGCAGGACGGATTTTTCCGGGTCGGGATGCCCGAGCCAGAGCGCTGATGCGACATACATACGTAAGCAGAAAGCCCGAGATGTAAAGAAAGTTGAGGGTATCCTTAATGCCTGGACTGACAAAGGATGGATATCCGGCTACAGTCTGACTAAAAAGGGAAAATCGGTCAGGGGTTTTGATATCGATATCTCCGAACGTGACATAATAGATGTCAATTTTCAAACCGAATAAAACGCTACGCACCCCATTGTCATAGCCGAAAAAAGTGGTACAAGTCCACTCGGAATCCTAGCCGAAAAAAATGGTACAACTAGCCGAAAAAAGTGGTACAACTTTGCCATTCTAGCCGAAATTTGTGGTACAACTTTGCCATTCTAGCCGAAATTTGTGGTACAACTAAAAATTTCGTAACCCCGTCCAGCCCGCTGATAGCAAGGCTTCCGGGGATCGGGCAAAAAGTGTGTAAATAGACTATTGTAAATAGATATTGTAAATAGTCTATTGTCAGAACGCGGTTCTGACGTCCGCTCAGGCTTACGCCCGCGGACGCAGTCCCCGCGTTCTCCACCAGAGCGCAAAGAAAGGACACGGGATCAGCCCTTCCAGAAAGCAGATTCACGAAGAGGGAGGGTTGTTGTGATCCATACTATGGTGACAACCCGGGAAAACCTTACAACCGTAAGGGAAAAACCGTGGCATCAAACATATAAGCACTAGCAAAAGGTTATAGTAATGCCATAGTAAGGCACTGTATCATTCATACGGATGAAAACATCCATACTACAGACTGCAAAACCTTCCCTCTTCGTGGATTTACCCTTCCTGCAGGGATGGACGTGGGTACCTGAAGGGACAACGGAAGCCTTTACAGCGATGATGTAGTGAGAGACAGCGGCCCGGCCGTTTCAGGGGCAGGTGGGCGGTGGCGGCGGCCGCGGGGCCGGGAAGCTGAAGGAAGATAAACTCACTAATACCCACAGGCAAGCCTGTGGGGTTGCCTAGCGACAACCTTGAGTGAGTAGCCTAAGTGCTTCGGGCACTACGTTAGGAGAGAATATATAGTTACCTGCGGATGTAGTACCAAGTCCGCAGCTCTAAGGTCTGTGATTAAACAACTCTAAGGTATAGGAGCAGTGTTGCAGACATATAAAACCTCTCATTAACATTGGCAATGGTACACTAAC
>Ga0256404_1002790_pt1 | contig 37430 bp, 32 predicted proteins | sample RumenRJG_01DNA_FD_185990 | JGI IMG/M metagenome (GOLD analysis project Ga0256404, IMG submission 185990) | Bovine rumen microbial communities from Lethbridge, Alberta, Canada - RJG_01 | ecosystem: Host-associated > Mammals > Digestive system > Stomach > Rumen | place: Canada: Alberta | collected...
TATGAAATTTGTTTTGTTGATAATCGAAGGCTATGCGTCTCATAGCGGGTGCAAAGTAACTGCGTGATGAAAGTGTGACCAACTTACCCTTTCATAACTCATGGATAATTGTACTTTCACGCAGTTGATGCTTATTATTGGGCATTATTGGAGCCTGTAAGCCCCGAATTGTGCAAGTCTGCTTGCCATTATTCGGTCTAATTCCTCCTTGACAATGAGGTTCTGGACTCCGACTTTCACCTTAGTGAGATTGTTTGTCTTGACGATAACACAGATGTTGCTCTTGGTCATGCCGTACTTCCTGGCAGCTTCGGCAGTAGTGTAATAGTCATCACTCGCCTTCAAATCAGGATGATATATCTCATCCAGATGTATCTTTGAATAATAGGTCTTGCCATATTCTCGCTTGGTGGGAATATGGCGACGGTAGGCTTGGGTGCGCAAGGATTCCTTGGTCGTGGAATAGAGTGTTTCTGCCTCATCCGTTGTGAGCCACTCTGTCAAGGCTTCAATCTCGGCAGTCACTCCGAAGAGTGCATTCATGTGCTTGCGGCTATAATAGTTTTTGCCTGCAATCTTGCACACAGGTATGTTGTTTCTCTTGGCTGAAACATAGAGCCATGACTTCTTAACCTTGTAGGTTGCCATGACATCCTCGCCAGAGACGTATTCAAGAGGCTCGGCAAACCGCATTGGTGATTCGCCAATCTGATTCTTGCCTTTTTTCAGCGAAAGGGAAGAAGATGATGAATGGGATGATTTCTTGTTTGATGAAGCGCCGGGCAAAACTCTATGATAAGGATTGCCTGCAAGCATCTTCTCGATGTCAGCCTTGCGGATGAAAGCCATACGGCTGCTGATTCGTGATGCTGGAAGTTTACCCTCGTTTACTAATTTGTAAACGTACTGACGGGAGCATCCCATGAGGATTGCAGCCTTGGAGAATGTAAGATACTCCTGGCTGGCGATGTCCACAATTGGCTGGACAGCCTTCAAAAAGTCCTGTTGCTTCTTCTTGCGCTGAACCTTTGCCGCCTCGGCACATTGTTCTGAGCAATACCTTTGCGAACCGCTGTTACAAGTGAACTCTTTGCCGCAGAAGGCGCATTTTCTTGTCTTTCTCATTTGACTCCTTTTTATGTGGTTTTACAATCAATTTCTTGCAAACCGCCACGGAGTGAACTATCGTCAATCATTGACAATCCTTGTCAACTCATTCCACGATGTCACGTTCTTCAAATGAGGTCACTTCCTTGCTCTTTTCCCTCTCGTTCATCAGTCAACCGTTGTCCACTCTTGTCAACCTTTGTCAACCCTGTCCACGAGATGGCAAAATAAAAGCCCTCAAAAGTCTCCGCGGTAGAAATGTGTTGCAAAGGTAAGCGGATTTTTGAGAACCACCAAAAAGCAAGTTCGAAGTGTTAAAATCTAAAAGTGGTTGATATACAGAGTTTTATCTCTATGTATTTTTCGTTGTTTATGGTCGTTTAGAGGTCTCTAAATACAGCCATAGAAAGCACAATAACCTATATGAGTGACGCTAGAAGGGATTTTCATACTTGTTAAACCACTGCAATTCTCAAAGGCATAGTCACCAATCTCTGTAACGCCAGAAGGGATTTTCATACTTGTTAAACCACTGCAACCACTAAAGGCACCGCCATCAATCTCTGTAACACCAGAAGGGATTACCAAACTTGTCAAACCACTGCAACCACTAAAGGCACCGCCACCAATCTTTGTAACACCAGAAGGGATTACCAAACTTGTCAAACCACTGCAATCACTAAAGGCACCGACACCAATCTCTGTAACGCCAGAAGGGATTACCAAACTTGTCAAACCACTGCAATTAGCGAATATATTAAATACTGATAATCAATCAGTTACGTATTAAATGGTAGAAAAGTGTATTGACGGCTATGGAATGCATAGAACAAAGGCGCAAATTTAACGTATTTAACTTTTATTGTTGGACTATTCGTACTCTTTTATGGGGTAAGTTGGAATCTTTCGACAATTTACGTTGAGGTGAAGGGAAGCTATAGTCTCACGCACTACCCTCATCACGAAAAGAAGCATGGGATAGAGATTTGTTCATATAGCATTTATCTTCATTCCTATTAGTCTTATCGCATCCTGCATGATGTCATAGTGGTCAAATGCAAGATGTGGTAAATCTGACAGTGGCCACCATTCTGCTTTGGCAGCATCATCCTGGCCAGTGACAGCAATCGGCTCATCGATGATGGCAAGATAAGCAACAGTGATAGTTCTTCCCCTTGGGTCGCGGTCAACCTTTGAGTATGCTCCAATCTGATGAATATCCAACACTTGTAGTCCTGTTTCTTCCTCCAGTTCCCTGATAGCACACTGTTCTGTGGTTTCATCCATATCCATGAAACCTCCAGGGAAAGCCCACGATCCTTTGAATGGTTCGCCCCTTCTTTGGATTAGCAGCACCTTTGGCTCTGCCTCCTTTGTTATAACAATACAGTCAGCCGTAACAGCCGGTCTTGGATATTTATATGTGTATGCCATATTGTACAAGTTTATCTATTATCTCTTTATAGGTCTTGAATCCTTCTTCCTCTTGAACTTTGGCAGCTCTGCTTTGGTTTTCGCCTTTCTCAATTTGCTCTCCTCGTAGCATTTCGTAAGTGATAAAAGTCTTCATTTCGCTATTACCGTCAGGCAACTCTCTCCCCAAAGCGACACCACTTGGATAAGCGCAGAAGATACCATCGGGGTATTTCTCATTGCCTTGCGCATCCGAATTGAGATGCAGATTCTTCATTATCCAGTCCTTCATCACCTCCATTTTAGGCGTATCCATCGGTAAGCCCGTCCTCTCCTTATACCTGTCAAAGAAATGAGGCGTAAAGAACGCTTTCTCAGGTTTTGTCAAAGGATTAGAATCAAGATACATGAAGCCCACGAGATGGTAGCCGTCCGTCTGGCGGTACACCCCGAAATACATATAGTCGATGCCCCTGTTGCCGCTCACCATCACAGGCGCGAAAATCTTCAATCCCTTGGGTTTTGTCTTTATCACAACACGCCAATACTTTGGCTGAAGCGCATCAATCTGATGATGCACGAACGCTTCATCAAGGTCAAGTGCCCTGACAATATCGTCGTAGTCGAATGTATCTGTTATAATAGCTGGCATCAGTCAGAAATACTATATGTTATCGAGTCATATCACCCCATGTCATCTGGGCTGTCGTAAAATTCCATAGCTGCGAGAGCTTCGTCATCATTGCTGAATGCTGAATCCTCTTCGAAGATTTCTTCAACCTCCTCTGCGACTTCCTTGTTCTCCAGTTGCTCAATCTCCACCTTTTGTTTCTCAGGTGTAAACGAACCAACCTTACCTGCTTTTATACGATGTCTCATAAACTCTATGTACGAATAAAAACTATTGTTATTGCTTGCAAATTTACAAATTTCTATTCGATTTTTGGCTAATTATCTACATTATCTTCAAAAATTCCCTTCAAAATTTGTTTATTCTCTACTTTATCACTACTTTTGCATCCGAATAAGCATCAAGAGTGATTAGGTTCACACCAACCGAGCTTTCGTTATGCCACGGTGGTAAGAAGATGCGAGTTAAGTGAGTATTAACTAAAATGATAACGGTATGCAATACACCCGAATTGTTCTTAATGAACCGCATGCCTCCATCGAGGGGCTTTATGACGAACATCTGAGTTTCTGGAACATTGACGAGAATTTCGTCAATGACATTGTGTTGAAGTGGACTGACTGGCACACTGACTATCTCTTTCATGGCTACAGGAAAGAGAATATCAGAACGGTCAGATTCCCTTATTCACGCTTCATTGTTGACGCTGAACGTCTTTGGAATGATCCTCTAGAGGCAGAAGGTCAAGGGATTCTATACAAACAGTTTGATGGTTATTCACGAATGATTCCCCAGGAATATGAGGAACATTTGATAAACCTGTGGCATAACCACCAAGAGCGGCTTAGGAGTAATCTCTGTCCTGATGCTCTTCTGCTGGATTGCCACTCTTTCCCCAGTGAAATGAGCGATGTCGATATCTGTATTGGTTATAATGAAGACTGGTCAAAGCCCAACAAGGACACAATAGAACTGGCGGTTAATCTCTTTGAGGACTATGGCTACAAAGTCGGCATCAATGAGCCATACAGCAACTCTGAGACACCTGATTGTCCCTTCACCTATCAATCCATGATGTTAGAAGTTAACAAAAAGGTATACATGGAAGATGGTTCTCTTCAATTAAAGAAACCAACTAATAAAAGGTCGATTCGTGACTTGACGCAACTCCTTCTATCGGAATTAATAGCGTAACGTACAAAAAAAGAGCAATTGCGGTAAGGTTAATTGCTCTTTTTGATCTCGATCTATTCAAACGTGATTCTTCCTGCCTTAATCTGACTATAGATATCAGCCTCCATATTTCCTATACGCAATCTTCCTGCCAGTTCCTCAGTTCCTTTTCCTGTATCGTCGTTTGTATGAACTAATACGGCTGGGATGTCTCTACCGGCTTTCTTATACAGGAAACTGTCTTGCTCATATAACTCAGACAACTCATATATGTTGCTCCGGAAGGAATCCTCCTCATTCAGGTTGACGGTTAGGAAACTATTCTCACGTGCGACCTCTTTATCTTTTTCAGCGAACCAACCTGTTATCTTTGTTACACCGTACCCTAATTCACGAAGCCTTCTCTGAAGCTTTCTGTTATTGTCATCGTTTGTCTTCCTGCTTTTCCCCCCACGCCATGCTGTAAGGATGGCACAGTCACGAGTGTTAAACCAAGTTTCAGCTCTTACAACACTACAAGCGTCACCTCGTGGTATGAGATTCCCATCATCATCAAGAGTGTTTTCTGTATTACAGAAAGCACCAAGATTCTCATACGATTCAATCTCCTCTGCTGGCAAATGAATGTTTATCTGGTCAGGAACGAATGAATCATCTTCTCCATCGAAACCTATACCACCATCTTCATCAGGCTGCTCATAATAGTCTAAATTACCGTCGCTATCAAACTCTGCATTTGCTAAGAATCCTTCCGTCTCATAGTAAAAGAACATACTCACCATACTGGCCACGTCCAAACAGAAATACTTTTGGTATGGATCAACGTCCTCAAGCTTAAAGTCATAGAACCTGTTCTTTACTTCGTTATAGAATAATGTGAAGGGGAATAAGCTCGGTGTCATCTCGCTAACTTGTATGACAGCCGAACCCTCTGAGATATAAATGACAGTCCCTGAAATGTGGACATTCTCTTCAAACATGCCCAATTGGTCATCGATAAACGCATAGAACTCGTCAACATTCTTGCCGGATTCTTTTGGACTCTGTAGTGTCCATGTGAAAGGTGATCCCAATTTAATGTCTTCTACCATATCCAAGTTGTTTTAGAGTTTAGATGTGTGCAAAGTTACGAAAAATCTGCTGAATAACATATTGTTTGAGCATAAATCCGCATCAATGTAACAATAATCTCTTGGTATACGTATAAGTACAAGCCATCTTCTGACGTTTTTATGTAATTTTGCACCATCAAAGTTAAACATTAAAGTATAAGTGATATGGCAGAGTATAAAATTGAATGCGAACAGTTTCTAGGTTTCTCTCATTCTGGTTCTGTGACTACCAGTGGAGAAAGTACAATTGAACTATCTGACGAAGAGGTGGCCACATTGGTACAGCTGATTCGTGAGAAAGGAACTACTGATGTCGGTGAACTCGGCTTGGAGACATCTCATCCAGAGCTTTATGCGAAACTCGATGAAGCCTACCACGACATGGCCCGTCATGCCGAGTATATGCATTGGTTGTGGGAAGGTTTTGATAACGGCTACTACGAGTATGATGAAGAAGAACTGATGGACTACTGCGAGCGCGAATGCGGTTTCAACTTCGAATTCATAGAGGAGGACTATCTTGATGAGAACGGCGAAATTGACGAGGAGAGCAAGGAATATGCCAAGTCTGCAGCCTTCCATGACTGGCTTGATGACTACGTGAGGAGCCTGAGTGACGACGATGCTGCAGAGTTCATGCGCGACCATATGGATGCTGAAGTTGACGTTGATGAAGTAGAATATACTGTCAACGTCCCTGAGGACATCGTCAAGAAGGCCAAGGAACAGGACTAATATGCAGACGATATGATTGCAGACCTTAACAATATGCCCCACATGTTTTGGGAGTGCAACAGGTTGTACTTCAACCACAAGTTGCCTACCCCAAAATTTGACGTAATGCATACCTATCGTAAGCTGGGAAAGTTTGCATATCGCTGGGGTGAAAAGAAAAAGCCCTTCAAGAAGCGTTTCATGGTGATTCTTATGTCCGACTACTTCGACTTCGACGAAGAGACGTTCAGGAACATCATGGTTCATGAGATGATTCACTATCATCTATATCTTAACGATCCCGATGATTGTTCGGTTTTCCGTCGTTGTCTTCGGTTCTTCAGTTTCAAGGACTACAGTCATGGCCCTAAATTCTTGGTGATGGCTCAGAAGTTGAACGAGCAATATGGGCTGAACATCACTATGACCTACGATGTTTCGCCCCTCCCATTAGCGCCCAATGCTCCACGCTAATCATTGTGACGTTAGAGAGGGTATTGTTTGTTATACGTATAAATGGAAGGACAATCCCAATAATAGTTCGTATCTTTGCACCATCAAACAATAAATGTTAGTATATGGCAAACTTTTTTGAGATTAAGATTCCTGTAAGAAAAGATGAGGGTTGGAATGAATGGGCCAAAGAGATGCGGTCAAAGATCAAGGCTGCAGGAATTCCTGTCAGATGGCAAATGTTCCATTACCACATGACCCTATTGTTCCTCGACGATGACAACTGTATAGAGGATCTAAACCAAGAATTTGAACAGTGCATGTCTGTGTTCTACTCTCTTCCAATAACTATCGATAAACTGGATGCCTTCACTACAGGTGACGGTGCCAGCCATATCATTTATTTAACATCTTCTCAGGTTCCGTCTCAGATCCTTACTATTGCAGATGATGCCAGGACGCTGGCTGATAGTCTGAATGCGAACTACGACAAACGTCCATTTAAGCCCCATGTCACTTTGGGGAGGGTATCTGCTGACAAGGTTTCACTGGAGCAATTGCAATCCGTCCTTCACAGGATAAATCAACCGATGTTCAACTGTATTCTCAACGAGGCAGAACATCGCTATTTCAGGGGTGATAAAATTAAAACATGGAAGCTTAAATATGGATATCATTGAAATTACAGAATCAAACTATCGGGAGTATCAGTCTCTCAATATCGTGGCTTTCTCCTTTGCGTATGAAGGGGCAATGGGTGAAATGGGGGCAATCTACATCATTTGTCACGATGGGCAGATATATCATGCGAACTATTGTCAGGGAGACGACCCTCTTAATCCAAGCCATATCAATGATATCATCCCCGTTTTTAAGGACATCTCGTGGCGTATGTTCGATTGTCTGTCAAACAATCCCGATTGGAAGCCCGTCGACCTGTTCGCTGGGAATAATCTTCTTGTGGCTAATGAAATCTATGATGCTTTTATGAAGAAGGTTCAAGATGCGAACTTAGAACACCCCAGCAGATTATTCCAACGATGGCCAGGCTTTGTGTTAGGCCTGATTGGAAAAGAACCCGACAGTCTTACCATGAAGGATATATGGAGACTTAGAAGGACTCAGAACGAGTGATCCACGTGGCCGATCACCATGCTGCCAAAAAGGCCGAAAAAGCAGAATAGTAACCTGTTATACGTATACATTTCCGGCCTTATCAAGAAACTATTCGTATCTTTGCATCGTAAAAATTAATAATTGTTTAAATAATAATAGTATAAGATGAAAAAAGAACAGAACCTCCCAAGACCAACTGTTGAGCAGTTGAATGAGTACGACCAACTGAGTGCCAAACTGAGCGACTCTCAGCTTCAAGGTGCCGCTTATGACGAAGTCATCAACAAGCTGAATGACCTCATCTCGTCCTACAACTGGGACAACTACGAGTTCGTCGACCCTGTCACCGGCAAGAAGGGTGTCAAGAACGCTGCTGGACAGATTCTCGTTCCTGCAGATTTTGATGATTTCACATTCTTGGGCGACCATCACGTATTCAACTTGCCCCATCTCGCTGCCAAGAAAGACGGCAAATATGGCGTTGTGGCAGCCGACGGTACTGGCAATGTCCTTGCTGATTTCCGTTTCGACGTTCTCATCTGGTGTCCCTATACTGCCATGTATCAGGCTTGTTGGGATGGTGTGAAGGGTAAGTTTGGCTTTGTCACCAAGTACGGAAAGGTGTTCATCCCCAACGTATTGACCCAGTACTACGAACCATGGAACGACTTCATCCTCCTCGAAGCTGATGGAAAATTTGGTGCTCTCGATGCCAGAACATTCCATTTCGTGCTGCCTGAGTATGACCAGATTGATTGGGACCCCGACGAAGATGTGGTTTTCCACAAAGACGGTGTCGAGGGCTATGTCATCGAAGACACTGGCGAGTTCGTCCCCAAGGACCAGTTCGAGGAGGATGAGAAATATGATGGCGCTTACGTCTACAACACCATCATCAACGAATAATGTAAAATATATTTAAACAAACAATTATGTCAAGACAAACATTAAGAGACCGTAACCAGCATGTCATTGGTTACATCGATGTAGAATTCAGTGGACGCCAGTGTCTGCGTGACAGTAACAATCACGTCCTTGGCTATTACGAGCCAGGGCGCAATCAAACCCTCGATTCCAATTACCATGTCATTGGTAATGGAAACATCCTCACAACTCTCCTTTAGGAGATGATAACTCACAGAATTATTACTCATATTCAGGAAAAGCGCCCAGTCGTGAAGACTCGGCGCTTTTTGCATGTTATTCTGATAGTTGGTCACTTGAACCGCCATCGTTCCAGTTCTCGTAATACTTTGCATACAGTCTTTTGGCCAATTCTATCTTACCCGACCTTCTCATTACCTGTTTATAGTTAAGCATAAAATCTCGTGTCGGTAAGTCCTTCGTATATTTTACGAGACTCTCCGGCACAACAATTTGCTCTGGTTTAACCGCGATAGTCGTAATGCTATTCCTACCTCCCGTTGATCTTATCTTGTACTGTTCAAGTTCGTCATTGCTGCACACCTCGCCGAAGAATTCCGAGGCCTTTCTCACCTCGTTCGAATACATCCAGTTGGCGTATTCATAGCTATAGCCTATATTTCCGTATTCATCTTTCATAGGGACCTCGCTATATATGAACTTCTCAATCCATTTGTCCGGTCCTTCTTCGTCATTCAAAAGGGAAATGTTGGCCAAACTGACAAGTCTGTCTCTTCCATAACAGAAGAAACGAGCCATCAGTCCCTGCACGGAATCTTTGTTTGACACCAGCAAGAGCAACAACAGATAGCAGAACTTCCGGCGATCAGTACCAAATCTAACGTTAGATTCCGTGCCGTCTGCATGGTGGACGTAAATATCATATCTTCCCATCTTTCCACGATGACCAAGGTCTCTTATTTCTATATAGGAGTCGTTCGTTCCTCCAGTTACTTCTGCTTCGTCCTCGATTTTGTTTATCAAGTCGCTTACCGAAATACCTTTATGATTCTCATCGTTATACCCCAGTCTTTCCGCCATTCTTAGCAGAGCCAAGGCCTTCGATGAACTAGAACCGCCACTACCGTTTCCTGTATAGTTCAATGTACCGAGCATGTAATAAGCCTTGGCATAATGAGGTAGGTTCTCTTCATCAAGAGGATCTTCGATGAATATACGTCCACTCTCATCTTCGTGAGTAATCATGGTGATAAGATTCTCTCTGTACTCCTCTTCGGCATTACATACCGCTTCCAGTATCTGAGCAGCGTACTTATCGTCGCATTTTGTTCCCCAACCTTCAATCAGACACTCAGCCATGGAAACTTTTGAACGCAAGTCTCCCATTTCGGATCCCTTCTGATATAATTCAAAGGCTTTCTTCTCATCCTTCTCTACACCAAGCCCTTTTCTATGACAATCACCAAACGGCGCGAAAGCAGACCTTTCTCCATTTTCACAACTCTTTTTTAGCCAGTATGCTGCTTGAGTGTAATTCTGTTCCACACCTTTACCTTCCATATACATCTCTCCAAGCACTTCCTGACTGTTAGCATAGCCAAGATTAGCAGCTTTTGTATGGAACTCTGCTGCTTTGTTATAGTCCAGCTCAACTCCGCGTCCCAAATAGTAGCAGTTCGCAACATTGCTCATGGCTTCCTGGTTCAATCTTTCTGCTGCTTGCGAATACCAGTAAAAAGCCTTTTCGTAATTTTGAGCTACACCTATTCCACGGGCATACATATTCCCTATATTATTTTGAGCATGGTCTAAACCATTCTCAGCAGCCTTCTCATACCATTCTGCCGCTAGCGAATAATCTGGTTCAATCCCGACCAATGGTAATCCGTAGAAATAGAAATTTCCTAATCTAAATTGTGCATCGCGGTCATCCTCGGTAATAGCCAGTTCATAATATGAATCGTAAACTTCTTGATCCATTTTCTTTGCCATTTCCAAGTCCTTCTCAACCACAAGGCCCTTTTCATAAAATGTTGAAATAAGTAACTTCGATTGGTTATCACCAATCTTAACACCTCGCTGATAGAAACTGAAAGACTTTTCTAAATCTTTCTCCACATACTCTCCTACAAAGTACAAGTCACCCAATTCCACAAGAGCCGCAGGATAATTCTCTTCGGCAGCTTTTTCAAGCCAATAGAGAGCCTTCTCTATATTTTGGCTCACGCCATAACCGCGCTCATAGTTCAGTCCCGTATCAAACATGGCCCTGACGATGCCCGCTTTAGCAGCCTTTTCGTTATAGAATGCCGACTTCTGGAGATCGGTTTCTGTACCATGGCCCCAAAAATAGCACATGCCAAGATTATCCATGCAATCTGGATCACCTGCTTTTGCTCCTTTCTGATACATCTCAAAGGCCTTCTTGTAATCCTTTTCTACACCATTTCCCTCAAAGTAAAGGTTCCCCAAATCACAATATGCCTCGTCTACACCTTCTGCGGCAGCCTTTTCAAAATACTCTTTTGCCTGTGCATAGTCTTCCTTTTCCATGCAATCCCAAGCTTTGTTAAACCATTCGTTCTCTACCATAAATCGTTTTTTTTTAATCAAAAAAGAAATTAGCAACCTACTTTAGATAGTGCTTCTTTAAATAACAAATAAACTCGATTAATCTGCTGTTAATCTGTAAGAGAAGTCCTTGGGGTCAATTTTTAGATTGTCTTTGAGAATTTTGTTTTGTGCAGGATTCATTGATGGCAGGAAGGCCATGTAATTTGTAACAGCGGTTTGTATTGCTGATATACTAGCTTTGTTTTTTACCCAATTTTGAGGTATGAATGTTCGATTCTGAGTTGCTGCATTTTCCGATTCAGAATTAAACGCACTATTCATACAATTAGCTGCTATGGCAATTACTTGGTCAACCATGTTATTCTTTAATGCTATTTGATAGCAAGCATTAGGAGAAGGAACATTGTTATTGCCGTTTATTTTTGCAAAAATACTGGAGACTGCAAATAGGAAATGATATGGTGCATAAGCTTTCATTGTAAGGATGGTTTCGTTCAAAGACAAAGGATTATCATCAGTCCAAATATCCATTATCTTATTCATCCAGAATGTTAAAGCATACATGTCCTCTGGCAGATATTCATTTTTGAATAGTGTATCAAAATACTTATCAAATATTTTGGTTTCGCCGTAGGACAAATTTGGCCTTTGTGAGTACCATGCTATAAGATTCTTTCCTAAAGAAGCTAATTCTACAGTGTATGTTTTATCTTTATCTCCAGGAGTTATGTCACCACGTTTTGTCGCAAAATAGCCTTGTGGGTATTTTTGTTCATAGGCTTTTTTAAGCCTTAGAACACGCTTATCATTACTCCGCAAGTCCCTTGCCTTAACTGCACTTTGAGTATTCGTGTTTGTACTAATAGAGTCAGCTCGATCATGTTGAGGAATCTCATAGAACCTAAAGAGGACGTATGAACTATCTTGTTTCTTAACAGTTTCGCTACAATCGACAATGGTATTCAAAGACTGGCAGCCATTCACAACACTTAATCCATGCAATTTTACTCGTCCATTCTCTATTTCTTCCATCTTGTTGCAGATTGCTGTAATTCCATTATGGTAGAAAAAGAAATCAGAACATCTATCACTCATAATCGTCTTCTTAATTTTTTTGTTGACGGTATTGCTATGACCTAAACTTTGTCTAACATTCTTCTGGAATAAGGTACCATTCTTAATCCCTGGCATCTTAATACATTCTTTCAGAGGCATAGCAGCCATTAAGACACGTGTTCCAGAGATTTCTGTAAATAGATATTTCCCTTTTTCAAGTTCAACAACGTGATGGATGCTTGGATTATCCTGCTCCATTGCACGATAATAATTATCTTCGATGTCTGTCAGTTCTACAGCAATGAATTCTGCGTCAAATTTGGGGTTATCTTCTTCTGCGAGGGAATTCTGGAAAGCAATAATATCTTTTCTCGCTTCATCTGTAAAAGAAGAAGTTGTAATAAGTTCATAAACTATAGAATAGCCATCATTTTCAAGAGCATTTGATATTTCACCCAGTTTTATTTTAAGTTTTGGATTGGCATTATCTTGGAGTGTAGCAAAGTCACAGCATAACTGGCGATGAGCCGATATCACTTCCCTAACAGGGGTTGCATCGATTGTCCCGGAAGTGTAATACTTCCCTTGAATGATGAAGATCTTGCCTTCATCGTCATCAATATATACAGCGTCTATCTGCTTATCATTTGCACCATCCGTCATAGCATCTTTAGCCTGCATGGCATCAAGAAGATGTATATTTCTTAAATACCAAGCTACAAAACGTTGACCATCATTAGGAAAATGTTGCTGATAGTAATCGTTTTTTATTTCATTCTGAATTTTATCCAATATGCTCATTTTTCCAAAATTTTATCTGTTAAATAGTTCATTATTCCTTGCAAGTATACTCATTTCCGAAAAGGAATAGTTATGCTTTCAGAACCTTTTCCAAATATTCTATTTCATCTTTCTGCGTAGGGCTACTTAGTGGTGTTCCAACTTCGATACTACGTTTTGCCTTGGTAACAATCAGGTGAGCAATATTCTTCTTATGTTCAGCGCCAATTACCGCATAGGTCTCTATTCTGCTAGTATCTGGCAGGAATGGTGATCCTTGATTGGCTGCAGATGCAGTAGTACCATAGTCAGATATAGCATGTAGCTTCACGGCTTCAATGCCATTACTGTCCACACTATAGCCAACAAGGAAGTCTGTCGCGTGCATCAAGAATATGTTCTTTGGTTTGTCGCCAGTGCGGCTCCAACCATTCTTCTGGAGCACATTGAGGTTTACACCTTTCCTGAAATCGCTCAGCTTTACCGTATTCACTCTGTTGGTGTCATAGCAGAAAGCCAATATCGGGTCACTGAGATTCTTATAGACGGGAACCTGCATATACACATTGGCTTCCGAAGACTGCTGACGTGAACGTTTCCATGTCCCATCATTATACCAGATAATCCAGTAGTCAACTTCTCCAAGAGACTTCGGCTTGGGTAAATCTTTGGGGATGGCTCTGCGTTCATTAATAAGACTGCGCATAATCTGCTTCATAGCATCCATATCAAAACCACCACCACTTGCAGACAGACCATCTGTATCTAGAACATCCTTAATAGATATGGTCATACGCTCTGTGATAAAGAAGGTAATCTCGTCACCTCTCAGCAGTTTAAGCCTATTCCCCTGTCTGATATACAATTGTGTTCCTGACAGGAATATAGGTCTGCGAGCTGGCTGAACTTCAATCTTGCAATAAGTCTGTTTTTCTAATGTCTCAAACTTGATATCCATGAGTGAATTTGCCAGACTGGGGCAAAGGCGGTCTATTGTATTGCGGATTTTCAACTCATAGCCATCCTTATCCTCCTTATAGGTTCCGTTGAAATCATCTTCCTCGTCATCGTTCAGGAATTTGTAGTCTCCGTCTATTCCGACCACCTTCTTCGACTTGTCGTGAATACCAATATACAATGTGCCGCCCTTGGTATTCATGAACGCTGTCAGTTCTTTCAGTATATTATATAGCTGTTTGCCTATATTTGCCTTCCCCTCTCCTGGGGGGAAGGCTATCGAGGTCTTTAGCTCCAGTGTCTGATTCTCGTCACCCACATTTAGAACAGGAAGACTATTCCACAGAGCAGCCAGCTTATTTTCTGTATCATCCTTCGTGTCTTGTACAGCCTTGTCTATTGGTTTCTTTTCAGCATGCGCTACCTCTTTCAGTTTCAAGTTCCCCTTATCGCTAAAACCGGTAACTTCCAGGATACAGGAATCACCTATTTGGTATTTCTGTTCGCCCTTGAAGAACATCCGATGGGTAGAGAAATCATCTTCAAGAACATAGAAAGTCACCTTTGTATGAAAGTCTTCTTTCACATCGGTCACTTCAAACGCATAGAGCTTTCCTTCCTGATAGTGTTCGCGGTTCAGGCGAGCTTCATCCTGTACAAACTTTATCTTTCCAAACACATCGATACTTTTAACGGTCACATATAGTGTGTCAGGCAGACTGTCGTACTGGCACTTCAAGATGTTATATACCCGATATTCCTTGTTCGGATCATCATCATGGAGTGCTATATAATTATAACCTGCGGAATCCTTTCGGATATCCACCACTGTCATTTCATATTGTTTTCCGACTTCGTAGTTCATATGTTATAGTTTTAAATTGCTTCGATCTTAATGTTTAACTTCAAATATTCTGCTATTTGAAACAGATACTGGGCCTTTGTGGGATTTGAAAAATAGACGTAAACCCACTTATTGCCTTCCTGCTGTTGCCAGCGTTTTCCACCGTCTTTGCGTTCTTTCGTGTCAACGAGATTATAGCCAGAACAATAGATGCCAACCTTAGCCACATTATCTAAGCCAATATATTTCAGTGCTTCAATAAAAGTTTGGATGGCATTTTTCTCTTGGAAAACCTTGCCGTTTACAGTGATGCGTAAATCACGCTTCATAGTTTCTTTGGTATTCTGAGGTGTAATAAGGATCACACCAGATGGAGTAACAGACGAGGTGAATGGCTGTGTTATTGGCTTGGCCTTTTGTTGTGGTGTATGAGTTGGGATGAAGGATAATTCATCAGCCACCTCCACATCTCCATTCACATCTTTCTTTATAGCCAAATAGACTTCACATTCCAAATCTCGAAGTAGTGTCTTGGCATATTGCTCCAGTTCTGGTATGATTTTCGATGTAATAAGAGATTGTTCTAAATCTTCTATTTCATCTTCCAACTCGTCCTGAACATTAAGATGTTTGCGCTTCAGACTTGCTCTGAGAGCATAATCCTCTTTTAGCGTTTCAAGTACCTTATTCATATCCTTCATCTCAATAAAGATTTAATTGTAATACCATTTTTGTTTGCTTTCACCAGCTTTACTTCGTCATAGAAGTAGGCCACCTTTCCCCCATCGCATTTGAAAAGAAAGATACGGGGTGTCCTGCTGTCGTATTTCTCTTGATACTTGCGCATAAAGTTAACTGCATTTGCAGGTATCTCGTATTCACTTCCTGAATCCAAGCCGTCTAAAATATCTGGATGCATAAAAACAAACAGCGCTTTACGACGGAACTGGTATGATGTACTTCCATTAAATGTAATAGGACCACTGAATACATCATTTAAGGTCACACTATCACCTGATTTCCAGTAAAAGTAACGATTGTTATAGGAGAAAGTATTAATCCTTTTCGTCATTTCTGAACGGACTTCTATCTTCTTAGTTACGGGAGCAAGGTCTTTGTAGCTCTCTGTTCCTTCAAAAATCAGGTTCCTATCTATACCTAGGACTTTGCAGAAGTGTTGCTTTTGTCCCATTGGTACAAGTACTTTTTTGAGATGTTTACAACCAATGAAAATCGAAGGCTCTATAATCTTTGGAACCCCTTTAAATACTACTTCTTCTAAACCAGATTTGCAGAAAGCAGCAACACCGACAAATTGAACAGAAGCAGGAATACATATCTGACGTAATGACATACAAAAGCTAAATGCTGCATCACCAATAAATAACAGATTATCGGGCAGCAATATTTTCGAAAGTAATTTGTTCTTTCGGAAAGTAATACTGTTTATTGTGTCATTATTGACAACAAAGCATTCCTTGTCTGTCATATTTTCCTAATCTTCTTCTTCATCATCACTATCATCGTTGGAATGATAGTCTATATATCCAATTATTTCCCTTTCTTCTTTAGAAAGACCATACAAATCAAAAATCCGTCGATCTATCTCTTTAGCTTTCTCATCAGAATAATCTCGTTGTATGTCATCTACTATTTTTTGAAATTCCAAGTTGGTCTTATCATCAACATCTTTAACAGGTATCTTTTCTATAAAGATTTTCCTAATTTCTCTCGATCCACCGAACAGCGGAGTGAAATTATCATAGAATGCATATTTGAAGAGTGAAGAATTCAAAAAAGCAACCAAATAAGACAAATGTTTACCTGTTATAATAAATCCTTTATCGTTCGTAAAGAATCCCTCTTTATCGTAATAAAAAGGAAGATACTTTGTCATGTTAGGATACATTATTTTGGGCTCGTCAAACAATTCGATATACGCGCAATTTCTAAGGTTGTAAGGCGTATCTCCTTTGTCAGCGCGTCGTGATAATCTAGCCATATATTGGTTCATAAATTTTTTAACAGAATAATATTCTTCAACATCAACTCTCTTTAAGCGTCCTTTTACACCATTATGAACATTGATAAGCCATTTTCCCGCATGACTCCAATTATGCCCATATTTCTTTATATCCTTACCTTTTAGAATGGGGCGTAATAGTTTATTTGTTCTTTCTCGTTCTGCATCACTCATGCATTCGGATAGAATCAAATCTCGTGTATCATTCGTTATTATATAAGCAGGATTATAACCAGTTTTAATTCCATAGTTTATTTGTATATCCCATTGTTCGAGAGGTATGCCCTCTTTTTCTATTTTCTGCTTTAATATTTTTTTCTCATGTGTCATAATAACCCAACTTTCATTGCCTGTGAAATTGCAAAGAAATTGTCTTTCTTCTACATAAGATTTTAAATATCTAGCCTCATTTAAGTCGTCTGATATTTGAGTCGCTTTAAGTGAGTGTTTGTTTTCTGCATTACGAAATAGTAGGATGTTTGTCATTACGGTAGCACTTTCGAACACGTGAGTTTCCCCAAAATCAATTAATAGTAGAGGGTTTGTCTTTTGTGTTAGATATCCTCTAAGAAGTTCTCCATATCCAGCTCTCATCCATTTGTTTGATGTAATGTAAATTAAAGAACCATTTGGCTTTAGTAGTTGGTGGCCTCTTTCATAAAACAACTCATAAATGTCACCACCACGGTCAAATGTTTTAAATTTACAGGGTTCATACAATTTGGCAAGTTTACCCTTTTCTGCCTGCAGCTGAATATAAGGAGGATTACCAATGACTATATCAAAACCTTCTTCTATTCCAAACATCCACTTTGGGTCAAAGAACGGAGATTTCCCATTCTGATCATAAGGATTCCACATTGCCATCTGATATGCGCTTTCACTGGCAATGACATTATCAGATTTCAACATCTCAATCAGTTCGTCACGAAGTTCTTTATCACGATTACGCAATTTCGTTTTCTGATATACTGTTTTAGCCATGAAATGTTCGTGGCGTACTTGTTGAAGTTTCTTCTGTAGCTCAATTACATCCTGCTCAAAGAGTCCATATTGTTGTGGCCTCTTCAGTGAAATTAGGGAGTCAGCAGTTACAAAGTGGGTTTCAAGGTTTGGTAAGTTGGGTATACCAAAGTTTTTGTCTGGATCGCTTAAGTCAGCCTCACAATCGCAAATCAAAGATATAAAGAATCGTAGCTTTGTTATTTGTGCAGCTATTGTCTGTATATCGCCACCGAAGATACAATTCTCCATGATGGCAAGTTTTAACTCATATTTTGAGCCTTCCGCATGGAGATTCTGCAGAATCTCTACAATTCTATTGAGCATTCCCATTGGGAAAGCTCCTGAGCCACATGCAGGATCAAGTACCTTTATAGACTTTAGTTTGCCTATAATTTCTTCATAGAAAGGTTCTTTTGAAGCGTCATATTCGAATTCGTCAGAAAATAACTCTTTTACTTCTTCTGTGTTACCAAGATATGTCTGAAGGCTGACATCAACCATATAGTTGACTATTTCTCTTGGTGTATAGAAAGAGCCACTTTGGTTACGTGCTGTATCTTGAGTTTCTGGATTGTATACACCTAATAGGTTCTCAAACACCTTTCCCAAAAGTTCAGGATCAAGTGCAACTAACTGCTCTGATGGAGAATTTTCTTCTACGGTAAAGTTGTACCTTCTGAAGATTGAAATAATACCATCCTCTGGGTCAAAAAATAATTTGTTTGGTATGAAAGCTCTTTTTGTGAAATGTCCATTAACTATGGTGTTATTCCTGCTAAAGCCATCATGGAAATAAGCCTGATCAACTCCATCACTGGTTTTGTTTTTGTCCAGACACTCAAAAAGTCCACCATTGATGAAAGGGATAAACTCAAATAGGCTAAGAATCTTATCCTCGCTTATCTTAAAGAGTTCTGGATAGCGATATTTAGATTTTACATCGGGCTTATCCTTCATCTTTGCAAAGCATCGCCGTTCTACTTGCTCATTCCCATCTTTGTCGTAGGTAATGGTCTTAATTGGTCGATTAAGTGTAGCAAAGAATAGATTCTGAAGAATGGCTTGATAATAATTTCCTGAAGTCATACTCTGAGAGTCGAAATCAAGTAATATATGACTGAGCCGTTCCTGATTAAACAAATCATCAGGAACCAAATCCTTCTGTTTAATAAACCATACAAACATCAAACGAGTTATCAGACGAATCATCTTAGTGTCCAAATGGTCTGTATCGTCTTCTGTTGTTGCCGGATTATTGGGAAAATAGACTCCTGTTGTTGGATCAAGTGCCCATGTGTACCAGTTAAACAGATCGTTATAGAATTGCTTTGTAAGTGCTTCAACAGAGAATGCGTCGCGGATGTTGGCAAAACTAATACCTTTACGCTGAAGCTCGAAAAAGCGCTCTACGGCTGTGTTATAATAGTTCTCCGCATCACCAAAAACGAAGGTAAATCTTTTTGGTGAGGTCTTTTCGCCACGCAAGTCGGTTATAAACGATAAACGCCAATGATTTCCATCGTCAAAGACTGCTATACCAGCATCAGAGTCAATTTTTATGTATCGGTCAATAAGTTGACGTAGTCCTACCTTCCGACGGTCAATTGAACTATTCATCTTCAGATAGAAGAAGCTAATTTCATATGTATCTGATGTAGACAACGTACCCCAATAATAACCTGTTCCCTCATCTGAGTTGATGTCTAATGGCTCAGGAACTCTTTTCAGCGTCTGTGCTTTGAAGAAATTGATGATGAAATCAGTCCAAGTGCTTACATCAAACTTTGACTGGAAAATATCCCGTATCTGTTCTTTTGTGTATGCCATAATTATTCAAATGTTTCAGATGTAACAATCATTGGGTCACCAAAATCTTCGTCCTTCTTTTGACGAGACTCTGGAATGTAGTATTTGCTGTACAGATTCTCTATTATAGGAATAATCTCAGTGGAATGGTCTGTCATTTTAGAACCATCCTTTGTCATTTTATTGACTTGTTGAGTTAGGCGGTTAATAGCCTTAGTAAGACCAGTAAAGACACCAGTTTGAACATAAGTTTCAATGATAAGGATCTTGTCATATACCTCATCATTACGATAGGCTCGCTTTAATTGACGTATCAATGCCAATGCTTTTGTACCATTATCATTTCTCCTAGCCGTCAAAGTTGGAGCAGCATTGTCCTTCTCGTCATCTTGAATATAACTGTTGAAGGCTTTTTCTACATGCTTGTAATGAATATCTTTTACTGCATCAAAATTGCCAGTTAACTCACTTTTATCAGCCCTTAAGATTTCTGCAGCTTCTACGAATTCCAATTTTTCAGGCGTACCATCGCCTACAACTTTGTAGAACTGGCTCTTTAGGCCCTTGCTAATATATACAATGCTTGTCTTTGGCTCGACACCCTGTTTGCGGTTTTCTTCTTTCCTGACAGTTCTACTCTTAATGGGTAGTTCTTTGATCTTCTTATAAAGTTCAGGCTCATCAGCATACAGATTGCGCACTTCTCTCAGCATCTCCAGCTGTTTGTCGATATTGTCGCGTACATTCTCATCGAATAGTTTGAAATCGTGTAATATCTCCTGACGAGTATATATCTGGGCGTCTTCGCCAAGGGCCGTATGGAATCCTTGCAATTTCAGCAAGGCATTCTGATAGAGACCTATCTGATCATTGCCTTCTTCAGATGGATAGAACATATAGTTATAAATATTATCAGCTACGGAGCCAATTCGATTCACACGGCCAATTCGCTGCATAAGTCGAGTCGCATTCCAAGGTGAATCGTAATTAACAATGATGTTTGACCTGTGAAGATTAACGCCTTCTGCCAGGACATCTGAAGTTAGGATGATATTATAAACATCGAGCTTGTCACCTTTATAATTGGCATCGAAGTTCTTATTAATGTCATCTTTCACAGCCTTTCTATTAGCGGCACTGACAAAAAGGATATCTTTGCGCTTAAGCTTTCGTTCCAGCTCGTCCTTTAGGTATTTTAATGTATCGACGCTCTCAGAGAAAACAACAAGTTTTCCTGTGACATTCTTTTTCTTATCAAAGAGTTCCTCCTTTAATAACAAGATGAATTTATCCAGTTTAGGATCAACTTCCACTTTATCCCAAGCTGAACAAAGAGCTTCGAGCTTCTCAGCATCTTCTTTAAGAAGATTGAGGAGACTGTCTGTAAAATCAGACGATTTATACACGAAATCTTCTTTGGCAACACCTTTATTCGCAATATTCTCAATAATTTCGTCAAGCTCCATATCTTTGCTCATCATTCCCTTAACGTCGTAATCGGGAGCAATAAGTACCTTATCTTCATTAAACATTTTTATCATGTCGTTTGTAATACGAAGGAAGGTGTGAAGTGATGACTTGAAAGCGGCAAAACTACTCTCCAATCGTTTTACCATATGGACACGATAAATGGCAGCAAGCAGATTAGTGATATGCTGTGCTTGTTTATACTTCTCCTTTGCTTCGCCTGTCAGGAATTCAATTGCCCTGTATCGAGCATAATTGATACCTTTTCCTTCAGGGTTTTCTTCGGAACGGGTATCCATGAGCATATACATTGTATGGTAGAAAAGAGTTTTAAGCTCTGGCTCCATTTCGTAGATACACTCTTGGGGTTGCTCAATGTGGGGGAACTTGACTTTTTGCCTATCAAGGTCTTCTTTATATTCCTTGTTATTCAGGAGGTTCTTGCGTGTACGGCGGACCAAGATCTTATCCAGAATCTCTGTGCGCATCTCCTCATAAATGCTTTCTACTTTATCAGATAGTTCTTTTGCGGTGATAGAAGAATTGAATCTTTCTCTCATCGCTTCCTTATATTTCTGAATCCAAGGTGTAAATTTCAAATTAAGATTACCAACGCCGTCAATGGTTGGATTACGAGCGTCTTGGAATAACAGTATCAGATTAAGGAAATCTTCTGGACGGTTATTAAGTGGGGTAGCAGAAAGTAGCATAACTTTCTTGCGTACACCGTCGATAAAACCTTCGTTAATACGGGGTGACTTGCAAATACGCTGAAGTTCGTCATATCTCTCAGCAGCATCGGAACGGAAACCATGAGCCTCGTCAACAATGATAAGGTCAAATTCTTCTGGATCTTTATAATTTTCTTTAGATTCCAATACCTTCTCAAGACTTCCGTTGCTTACAAATTGTGCATACCTTGTAATGCCAAAATCCTCAAAGGTGTCTTTCCAGTTATCTTTCAAAGCTGGAGGATAGACAACTAATACGTTGGTATTCTTTCCGTTCTCTTCTATGAAACGCTTGGCTATCATTGTACCAACGATGGTTTTTCCTGTACCCACAACGTCGGCGAGGAAGAAGCCATTGTATTCTTTCAGCATCTGATAGCCCTGAATGACAGCATCCTTCTGATATTTCAAATCCATATATCCTTTAGGAAGGGTCATGGTGAAATTATCTTCTACTTGATCGCCAAAGGCGTCAATAAGCACCTTGATGTACAGTTCGTACGGAGTTGGCATGTTGTCAAGGTGTGTCTTCTTGCGAATTCTTGCAATATCATCAGGTGATAGAGGTATGGATTCTTCCCATAGCTTTCTGAACTCTTCATGACAATATGAAACATCTGCAAAATCCTTCATTGCCACATTGAGTTCATACCTTGGTGGCTGGCTTATACCAAGACCTGAATCAGAGATATTCGACGAACCCATAATAACCCATCCATCTGTATTCTCATTATGGTTCTCAGGTAAACATAAATAGAATTTGGCATGCAGATTCTTCGATTTGTCAATTCGCATCTCTACCTTTCCAGAAGCGAGGTCTTCACAAAGTTGAAGGATTCCCTCCTCAACCTCGGAACTATATTTAGCGTCTCTAACATCTTTGATAAAATCATCAGTGAAAAGCGAGCGTGCTTCGTCCTCTCCACCTAACATTAACAGACTTTTATCGTGTTTACGGAAAATATCGTCAATATTGATGCCAACGAGTATTTGTATCTTCTTCACATCATTCAGATGTTTGCGAAGCTTAAAATAGCCTGATGAACGGAAATAGCCTGCCACAGCTAAGAAGGTGTGGAAGTCATGCATATTCTCTGCAATACCTTTGAACTTCTCAAATAATGGAGAGTCAATGTTATTAAAAAACTTACTGCTCATATTCTGTTGTTTTTATTCTTGTTCATTTTGCCAGTCTGAATCCAGTTGCTTCTCTTTTTCTGTACGAGTATCAATAATCGTCTCTTTACCGGAGTCTGTTATTTGACTTATTTCATCTAAAAGAGATTCAACGGTGTGGTAGAAAAATTCCCATGGAAGGGCGATTAATTGCTTTGTTGCCCCAAGACGGTTAAAATACTTAGTAACAAACCTTATTCGAGATTGCCAATATGGATCAAATATCTCAGGATGTTCTCCAATGCATTTCAGAATGCCTTTTACTTGCTCCTTGTTCCTAAACATCTTATAGTTTGCGAAATTCATACTACGCATATCGTAGTATTTAAACAAAGTCCGTGTATAGATGTAGGGATCACTGTCTGTCTCGTCTATTGTACATTTTACATCCCACCACATGCCAGCCAAGTGATTTCTAACGAACTCACGTGGGAAGAACCAGCGGTTCAGTATGACTGATGACTTAGTTGGATCTTTCTGAAGCAGACGAGTGACATCATTCAAGAATCTCTTGTGCATGTAAGGATAAAGGTCTACATGGCCAAGATAAATCCAGAAAGGCTTTTCAGAAGCAACGACAGAACGAAGTTGCCGGAAACCTTCATAGAGTGTTATGGCGGCCTGAAGGTCCTGACTCTTATCTGAATGTTTAAGCATCTTGTCCAGCAGCTCTTCAGGCTGTACCAAACCACCTACCCAACGTGTCTGAGACTCGTCGAACACAAAAGTACTATCTAAGTATAATTGCAAATCCTCACCTCGCGACACTTTTTCGTTAAGTGAACTTGCATAACTATCTGTAAACGTTTTCTGTGTAGCCATAGTTAATCCTCCACATCAAAGTTTAATGATTCGTGAATCTTCTCAATACCTGTAAAAAGACGTTTGAATGGATCTCCCAAAAGTGCCTGTGCCAGCTTGGGCAAATCCTCTCTGTCTTCTTCGTCAGTAGGGTTGATGTTTAACTTGGCTATTTCAACATCCTTCTCAATTCTTGTCATAATGCATCTTGCCCATAATTTATCAGGATGAGAAGTGATGTTGTTAAGGCCATGAAGCAGCGCATTAAACACTAAAGAGCCGTGGATTATGGCAGAATAAGTGGAACTGCCTTTGATTTCCTCTTTATAATGCTCGTACATCGCAGAAGGTATGAGAATCTCTATCTTTTCGGTGTCCAGCTTTATTTCTGTTTGTGATACCTGACTGTCTTCACGGATTATCATAAAGGTACTGACTTTGTTCAACTTCTCATATACGATGTCTGCGCTGAACTTATCTTTTCCGATGTATGCCATCAGGTCGCCTGGTTCCATGCTTATTTCATAACCTGCAAAAATAGGGTTAAGCTGTGTATTGGTATACTTCTCTATATGTTCTTTTACTACAACCGAGAGTTCGAATGTCACTTCACGGGCAACGTCGGATTTTGACAGTCGGATATCGAAGTGGCCATCTTTAGATCGCTCGCATCTCCGCATGAAGGTTGAGGTACACTCTATTTCACAGACATAGTCGGCTATGTCATATTTGATATAGTCTTCGATACTCTTGTTGTTCAGTTGGACATCAACTGTGAGAATATATTCGGCCTTATTCTGCTCAACAGAGAATTGCCACTGGCTTATCGAATCTATGTCATTTCCTATTCCTTGTACAGGATATGGGAAGGCTACGTTCTCAATCTTCATAAACTTCCAATGTTAGAGTATGTTTTACATTATCTCTGAATCTAATGCTCACTTTGTTGATACCAGTCTTCAGACTGAAGCCAGAAAGAGTGTTCTCGGAAGGTGATCCAACACTGCTTTCCATAATATCTAGTTTTTCGTCACTTCCTTCTCCACATACCACAACTGTCATCTGAACGTCAGGGTAGTCCTCGTCGACATTAATGAAGAGATCATGCCATAGTTTGCCGTTTGTGGTTTTTGCCAAGACGGAAAAATCAACATCAACGACTTGTGTATAGGTGCCAGGTAAGTTGGGGTCAAAGCTTTGGATAGTACGTTTCTTTCCTGCACTCGAACCGCTGCCACGTTTTTTCTTCTTACCAGGTTCACGCTGATGAACCCCTCCTGTCTTTTGGGTTCCTGATGGCGAAGTTCCACCTTTAATCACGGCCGTCACTTCACCTTTGTCGGCACTACCACCTGACTCACCACCTCCTTCACGGGGCGTCTCGGTCTCTGTAGTAGCATAGGTGCCATTTTCATCCTGATTACCAGGATCGCCTGTCTGTGGATTAAATCCTTTCGACTTTGTTTCCTCATCGTCATCAGGTAGCAGGTCAGCAGGTATGGGCAGATAGTCCTCGAGTTCCGTAATGTCCACACTTTCTCCCTCTTCAGCATTGATCAACGACCTGAAACACTGATCGATGAATTTCTGAATTTCGTCAAGTGCTTGTTGACCTTCTGGCTTCTGTCGGTTTCGCTCATCGCGCCAGTATTTTGCTTTCCACTCATTATGGGAGGGTGGCTCCAAATGACCAAGAAGTCTATTGCCATATCTGTTTTCACACACAAAGACGGCAGCTATTGAATTGGAGAGATTGTATTTCTGCGCAAACACATGCATCTTCAGTGCACGCATAAAGACGACCTTTGTCCTATCCATCTCAGCTTCTTCTGGAATAATTGCTGTATAAAGTTTTACATCGCCAATAGTAGTCAACTTGTCTGTAAACAACTTATGAGTTTCGTCAGAATCTGCATTGGCAACAGCATCGTAATAGGGGCGAGGATTGGTAAAGGTGCTAGCATTACGCTTCGTGTTATCTGCCATATTGGGGAAGAACCTTTTCATATAATCAAAAAGGTTATCACTTCTGAGTTCCTCATTCTCAACTTTAACAATAAGTTGCTCTTCGTGAATCGCTAACCAGAAATTACGGATAACTTCCCTCAGCAGATTGTCAACGGAGTCTCTTTCCTTTTCGATGCCGATTATGTCGATGTTGGAGCCTGGCTCATCTCTCCTGAACGGCACAGGGATGTTTTCTCCAGTGGTAATGGGCTTACCATCATTATTATCGTAGTAGCCAACTGAGGTTAGAACTTCACCATTTATCTTATGGGTACTTAGGACTGCGGCTCCCTCGAAACTGCGATGAAGGTTAATGTCCATCGTTGAGATGAACACCGTAGAGAAAGGTGACATTTTGTAATAAGCAGCCTTTCCATAACCAAAGCTGCCACCTCTTACTCCAGTGTCATCTTTTACTGTAACCCCAATCGCTCTTACGAAAGCATAGAAAGTGGATTCTGTATCGCCAGGTGTATAGTTCATACCCTTGGTGTTATAGTCTGCAACCCGGAGGTATGGAATATGCTGTTTCAAACCATCGTTTTCGGGAAAGTTGTTCAGCATTGGTTCGTAAACAGGCTGGGCCTTCTTGCCATAATAGTCAATACATCCCTGAATATGGTTTCTTAACCCGAAGAAATTTGGGAAATCCCAGCTGTTCAAAGTCTTATACACAAATTCCACTCTGACAGGATCTGGATTATCTGCTGCAGCATCCAATGAGTTCTGGATAGACTCTCGCACAAGTGATGTGTATAAGTCATCCTTGAAGTGGTCGCTCATAGGGTCGCTCAACTGTTCTCGCCCAGTTTCTCGCCCAAAGTGCCATCTACAGTCTTTCTCTCTACTCATAGTATTATGAATTTAACTTAGACTCTTGAGATATAAGATATTGCTTATACTCTCTTACTAACAACTCCTTGATGTCAACCTCAAGTAGATCCGCAATCTTTAGCAGACATGCGACGTCGGGCTGCGATGTATTGGTGCACCACTTACTAACTGTAGATGGAGTGACTCCCAATTGTCCAGCTAACCAGCGAGAAGTTCGCTTCTTCTCGAATAAGACCATTTTTATGCGGTTAATATCTTCCATACTCATAGTTTTATTCCACAAAGATAGTGATTTATTTTCAATTTATATACAAAATCATGAAATAAATATGAATTTAGGCTATATTTTAGGAATTTTTATGTATTTGTTAAGCAAAAAAGGTCAAATGTCAGTAGTACTTAATGCCATTTTGCTATCATCATCCATTATTCTGTACTCATGCCACCATCTAGCAGAGTCACAGAGAGCATTGACTATGCACTTGATATTATCTGGATAGCGCATAGGTAGTTCGTCTCGGTTGCAACCTGCAAAAGCACTGATGAAGGTAAAATCTTTACGAACAAATTCATGTAGTTTCTGTTGGCCGATAAACCAACCGAGGATACGGTCAAAGTGATTCTCGTCCTTGGCCAACTGAATGTGTACCACCACATGTGGTTTCGACTGTTGATGCAACAACCAGAAGTCTCCATGTCCTTCCACATGCCGTAGTTCAGCCTTGAAAGCCTCTCGCTCCACATGTTTGAACTCAACACCTTGTTCCTGCAGGCGCGGGAACATCACATAATCACACTTTTCAATTTTCTTAATTTCCATATCGTTAATCTTTAGTGGGTAAATAATCTCACTCGCATCTTTTTACCACCGCTGCCAACGATATTTCAGAGGCCGGTTGGTGGGCTTCATAGCCACTCTTGATGCAAAAATCTGGTGCAAAGATACAAATTTTCCGTCAAACGACAAAGGCATTAGAATTATTTTCGTATCTTTGTCCCAAATTTATATCAAATAAAAAATAGAGTTATGTACATCATTGAAGTAACAGAATCAAATTATCAAGATTATTCGTCTCTTGATATTGTTGCTTTCTCTTTTGCCTATGAAGGGGCAATGGGAGAAATGGGTGGCATTTATATTATCGACAGAGAAGGGCAGATTTATCATGCCAACTATTTCTTAGGTGATGATTGTCTTGACCGAGAACATATTAAGAATGTCATTCCTGTATTTGTGGATCTTGAACACGGCTTGATGGGCAGTGAGTCTAATAATCCCAATTGGAGTTCTGAATATTTGGGGTTTGGCAATACTTTGCTGATTTCAAATGAGATCCGTGATGGTTTCAAGAAGAAAGTAGAAGAAGCAAAATTTCAAAGAACTGGCGAATTGTTCCAGCAATGGCCTGGTTTTGTTTTGGACTTGATTGGAAAGGAGAATGACAGTCTCACCATGAATGAAATATGGGAACTACTGAAGAAATAAGTTACCCGTTGCTACGACCTTCCTACAAATGCGTCTGGAATTCTACAAATGCAGCAGCTGGAATGCTCTAACTCCATATCATCTCCATAGATGTCGTAGAGTTTATCGAAGTCGGCTTCATGGTAGTCATCAAACTCGTCTTTTCTATCCTTCTCAATGTAACCATTGTCGAAACCATTAATTAACATTTCCACGAATACGGGAGGCATGATAACATCCCAGAACTTCTCGAAAAGCTTCGGTTCTCCATCTTCAAGTATCTGAAGAAGGTCTGGCTCTGGTACATAGTCATCTTCATCTTTTGGTTCATCATCAGTTGCAGCATTGGAAGCAACCAGTTCCTTGATTCGGGCTACTTCCTCGTCGGTGAGTTCCACCTCGACCTCAATGTCCTTATCTTTATAGGTAAGGGCTACCATGACTTGAAATTTATACTTCATATTGTGAATTGTTTAAGCGTTTGTAACTTCTATCATACTGCGACCTTCGCCCTTCTTGACCACCTGTATTTTCACGGGGATGCGCTCTTCAAGCTCCTCACGGTGTGAGATAATACCCACACGTCGATTGGTCTGTCCTGCTATCTCCTGAAGCTTTTCGAGGGTCTGCATCACAGAGTCAAGGCTCTTCTCGTCAAGCGTTCCAAAGCCTTCGTCTATAAAGAGGATGTTGACATTCATATCTGGACGGTTGAGTGAGGACAATGCCAACGAGAGGGCAAGCGAAATCATGAAGCGCTCGCCGCCAGAGAGGACGGTGACGCTACGCACTTGGTCCTTGTTGTAGCGGTCGAGTACAAGGATGCTCAGCTGCTCATTATCCTCACTACAAGTCAGACGATAGCGGTCTGTAATCTGCTCCAGATAGATATTGGCATTGTTGAGCAACGGACGCAGGATGTAGGTCTGCACAAGCGTACGGAAACGGGTGCCACCGAAGATTCGGTTCAATTTATCCCAACGTGCAAACTGTTGCTTGGCAATGGCAAGGTCATTTTCTATCTCCTTCAGACGCTTAATGTTGTTATTATGGGTTTCCAAGCGGCCCTTAATCTGAACAACATTGGTGAAAAGTTCGTCATATAGAGCTTTCGTACCAATTTTCTCGTTTTCTACGCTCTGATAGTCAAGCAATTCAGTTCGATCATTGACACCTAATGCCTTAAGCGAAACTTCTATTTGTTTCTGCGCATCGACTATGGCATCATTGCGCGACTTCAATAGAGAATCTGTATCGACAACGAATTTACGAGCTGTTGCTACCTGTGGTTCTTGGGCAATCAGCATCAGCAAATCCTTTTCTGTCTTGCCAGACTCCTGATAATAGGCAGTTAACCCCTCAGTAGATGATGTAATCACTGCCTTACAGTCTTTAATCTTTGAAACGAGTCTTGTGACTTCTGCTAACAAGTCTGCCCATTCCCTGTTGATGTCACGACAAGAATATGCTTTGGCATCAAACTCAGCCTTCCATTCTGGACATACTGTGAGGATGCTTTGACTGAATTGAAGTAGCGAATTATTAAGCGTCGTTCCACTTTCCAGTTTGGTACTATCATCGTTCAGCTGTTTCTGATGGTCGTTATACTCATTTGCGTCTTTCTTTAATTTGTTAAGGAGATTATTGATATCAGTCTGCCAATTATCAGAATAGCCAGATAGTAGAGAACTGATTTCAGATTTGATAGTCTCACACTCAGCGGTCAGTTCCTTATGCTCCTTATCCAATCGAGTGATTGTTTCAGAATTATTATTCACGGCATTCTCTGCTTTTGTCTTGGCTGTTTCCGCTTCACTTTTGAGCGTATCCAAAGGCTTCTTTTCTTCCAGCAGAGCATTAATCTTCCCTTGTAGAGCCTCTGCCTCTTGCTGGGTTGCCTTCAATTTGGTGATGTCTTCATCCAATGAACCAAGCAGATTCTCTATCTGAGGTATTAGGGGCTCCTGAATATTTAGACCGGCTGCTATAGCTTTTGCGTCAATGGCTTCTTTTGCCTTGTCATTTTTCTGATCGGCTTCCTTTAGGTTTTTAGCTTTAATTTGGTGGGCACCGTCGAATTTCTTATAGGAATCTCTTGCAGTGTCACGTTGACTGGTAGCTTGTTGATATGCTTCAGCAGCGCGTTTCTGTTCATCTTCAAGCGGAGTAAGAACACCATTAAAGTCATCATTAAGATGGGCATAATCTATATGCTGACCACATAGCGGACAGGTATCTGCCTGCTCTTCTTGCAGTCGGTGGCGCAGATTGATAAGGGTGTCCTTTATGCTCATCTGCATAGTCGTTAAAAGCTTATCGGCTTTCTCAGATTCAGTTTTCTTGGTCAGAAAGACTTGCTCTGCCTTTTCGCTCGCATCTTTTAGTTCTGATAGTTGAGCCTTTTCTTTCTCAATATCTTCTCGAAGTATATTGGCATCTTTCAATGCCGTTTCTAAATCATCGTAAGATTTACGGATGTTTTCTATCTCTCGCTTTGCAGCTTCCTTCTTGCTCTTCTGGTCGTCGATAGCTTGGGGATTCAGAGCTTTACGTTGATTACCCAATTCTTCTATCTCGTTCTCCTTGGCCTTTACAACATCCTTTGCTTTCTTAGCGTTCTCTTCAGCTTCTGATTTTGCTTTCAGAAGGCTTTTGGTTTTGCCTTGTTCTTCTTTGAGCCCTTTTGCTAACTCGTCAGTTTTCCTGACCTTTTCGAGGTATTGTCCTATCTTGATTTCGACCTCTCTGGCTTTGACAAACAGGTCTTCGTGTTGCTTGCGTTTCTCAATCCACTCATTGTTAAGCTGGATAGCATCTTCAATAGCCTTGGTCTTAGCCTGGCGGTCTATGATGTCAGATGAGAGGGCATTGAATTTATCTTGCAACTGCGATAAGCTTTCTTTTGAAGTCTGTTCGTCACGCCTTGCTCTCTGGAGGTCAGCCAACTGGTGACGCTCGTTGGTGGTTGCATCCCAATCGGAATATAGAGACTTGTTGTTCTTGTATTCGTCGCCAGAGATTATAATAGTTAGTTCTTGTACTTTTTGTCTGGCTTGGTCTTGCTCCTTCTCTTTGGACAAGATTCCTTCGATTAACTTCAGCTGTTCGTCAAACTTCTTCAGTTTAGCATCATATATATCAAGTTGTTTCTGACCTTCCTGTTGTTCTTTCGTAAGTTGCTCAACCGCTTCATCGCTAAGTGTGTGAGGCTTTTCGGTATCGTAGATGGTCTGAATACGATCTTGATTGGTTTTCGCTTTCTTCCACAAGCTGTTGATGGCCTCGCCGTAAGCTGTGAAATGCTGGGTATTTGTCAGCTGTTCCAAAATGGCCTCGCGTTCTTTCTTGTCACCTGTTAGGAAGTTGGCAAACTGACCTTGTGCCAGCATGGCCATTCTTCCGAACTGCTGGAAGTCAAGACCAATAGCATCAAGGATGGTCTGCTCCACACTGTCCTTCGTCCAGTCACCCTTATCAATCCTTATCTCCCATGTTGGTTTACTGTGTTTTATTGGGCGAATACCTGTTTCTTTATCCTTTGAACCCAGTTTCATGCCGAGTGTAAGACGGGCGTGATACATCCTGCCGTCATTGCCTTCAAAGACGACCTCACTGTAGCTTTCGTCTTTATCAGAAATCCCTAAACGGGTATACTGTTCAATACTGGCCACACGTATCTGTTCACCTTCTGCATCGGTATAATCATTCTTGGAAGCATTTGCCACATCTGCTATACGTGGTGTTTTCTTGTAAAGAGCCATTGAAATACTGTCAAGAATGACAGACTTACCAGCTCCAGTATCACCTGAAATCAGGAAGATTGAAGCCGGATCACCTGTAATGGCATCGTTGAGATCCTTCTCAAAATCGATGTCAGCCCGCTCAATGGAGGCAATATTGCGAATATGTAGTTCTTTCAGTTTCATTGTTCAGGGGCTGTCGTTTTTTGGCGATTCTTTATTTCTTTTTCCTCGTTAAGGAGTAGCATTTCTGCCTTAACCTCCTCGAAGGCTTGGCGCACATCTTCCAAGTCAAGTCCAGGATATTGGTCTTGTGTACGTTCGATAAACATCATTGGGTCTGTCATTTGTTGAAGTTCGGCCACTTCAAAGACCAGCTCTTCCTTTTCAGATTCCTTGCTGTCACTCACCCCAGTCCACAGCATCTTTGGATTATAGCGCCATTCATCGTTATAGGGCAATAGGGCATCATATACCATTTGACCAAAGTTGGATGGTAGGTCGGTATTTAAGTCAAAACGGAATCGGATATAGCCACGTTCACCTTTACTGACAAACTCTGTCATTGATTCCAATGCTTCATCCGCCGAAGTGAAGGATGTGCCATCTGAAGGTAGGACATAGAAATGGCGAAGTTCATCAATGCGCAATTGTCGAATCTGTACTTTCCCCTGATGACAGTCAATCTCAACCAAACTGACTGTGTGAGGATAAGTCTCGTCACAACTGACATGCAAAGCACTACCAGAATATCTAACTACAGGAGAGCGATGAGCGGCTATCGTGTTGATGTTATCATCTTCTTTATGTCCGATTGTCTGAGGTTTATGGATATGTCCCAAGGCGAGATAGTCATAACCATTACCCATTGCAGAAGGGTCGAGTGTCCTCAATGTGCCGATGTCGAAATGATGACCTGCTGGGTCAAGACCTGTCACAGCTTGGTGAGCCATCATGACAACAGGTAGTCTCATTGTGTTATCATCGGCCACCTTGTCAAGAATGGACTGTATTACATTTCTGCGATCTCCTGTCATATACGGCAGAGCTACTATATACCCGCTGTCAAGCCGGATGATATACTTGTACTGCCAACCATCATTATTATCAAGGCTATCAATAGCTGGTGGCGTTCCAACCAAGTGAGCATTGGCCAGTTCCCATACAGAACTATCAGCCTGAATGCGGGAGGCAGAATCGTGATTGCCAGCAGTGATGACTATGTGCATTTGGGGGCATTCCTGATGAAGCCGGACGAAATAGTCGGTAAATGTCTTTTTTACCGTTGCCGAGGGCTGTTGGATGTCAAACACATCACCGCTCACGAGCAAAGCATCTGGTTGTTCTTCCTTACACCATTGTTCCAGCTGACGGAAGAAGTGTTGATGCTCGTCACTGCGGTCATAGTTCTGATAGATGACCTGACCCAAGTGCAGGTCAGCAGTATGCAATATCTTCATTTATTTGATAACAATTTCGTCTCTATATGTAGAATCTAGATAATGTCGCTGCGACTCATTATAAATTCCCTGCCATTGACGGCCAATACCGAGTTTGCTTAATAGCTTAGACAAAGATTTGTTTGCTTCATCAGGCAAGGAGCCTTTCTTCTGAACCTTACTTCTACCATAGGTTTTGGTCAATTCATTCAAATATGACACAAGTTCCATAGCCCGATCGTAAAAATCGCGTTCAAACTTGTCGGGGACAAAGAATGACACAACCTGACCTTCAATGGCAGGTACAACAAAGCGATGATGTGGGTCATATGGGCTATGGACATTGATGAATTTACACACAACCCCATATTTCTCCTTGTATTCATGTAGCAGAGCCCGTTTTTGTTCGATAACCTCTTGCTTTTTAGCCTGCATCCTTGGCTTTGTTACCTTCTCGTATCTCTTTCTTGCTGCTTCGTTTCTCTTTTCTCGATCAAATTCATACTTTGCCCGTTTTACATAGTCTTTCCATTCTGTTTCCAACTTAGCCAAGAATATATCATCTGGAGTTTCTGAGTCAACATACTTATAGTATTTCATTCCGGCCTTAATGAAATCGTCATGCAAAGATTCGTAAGGCTGCGATTTACTCATAGCCTTATCTACAGCATTGAAGGCACTTCGATAATTACGATATAGTCTCGATTTCTTCTCCCTCCATTTTTCACGCACCTTATATAGTTCAAGCCTCATAAGCGCTTCTTTATCTATCCAGTTCTCAGAACAATAGCGTTCGACCAAATAGGCTGCTACCAAATCTGCAGGTGTATGGATGAAGTCCAGATATTTAAGTGTATTGCTGTTGTCATACAAGAATGCATGCCCAATTTGAGCATCTGTTATGGTACATGAGGTTCCTCCTAACTCAATCTCGGCAATATGCTCGTTTTTCACCGTAATCTTTTCAGATGGAAATCCTGCTTGTGATAATGCCTCTAACAAGTCCTTTGTCGTTGTACGGACATTCATGTCAACATTGGTAAGCAAACTAATGTATTGTTTGCTTGCCTCTAACTGAATGTTCACCTTTATATTAGCAAGGATCTCTTCATCGGTATCACCCCAATTTCTTGGAGCATCAAACCATTTCGCTTTGGATTTTAGTTCGTCGTATGTCATTGTTGCCCATTGATTACTAATTTGTTGCAAATATAGTGTTTTTTCTTCAATAACACTTAGTTTGATAACATTTATTATTAGAAATCATGCAGCGAGACGGTAGAATGACCCAGACTCCTCACGAAGAATAGTGAGGAGACGGGTCATTTGAGATTCAGAAAGGTGGTGACGACGTGCGAAGTCGGAGGTGGTGTAGCCGTCGAGGAGCATCTGATGGAGCTCTGCAGTGAGATGGCTAAGTCCGTATTGGCGGTCTTCAGCGCGACGTTTGAGGGCTTCGAGAGCGTCGCGATAGCGGAGATTCCAGTCTGTCGATTGACAAGGCTTGGCTTCGAGATAGTCGGCATGTGTCTCACCATCCTTATCGTCTGCGTAGAGGGGTTCATCAAGCGACGAGTGGCTGTGGCGGATGTAGTCATAGGCAGCTTTACGCACTTCGTTCTCGATGCTCCATGTAGCGTAAGAGATAAGACGATAGCCAAGGGAGGCATCAAACTTATTGACCGCTCTGACCAGCCCTTCGCAACCAGCTTGGATAAGGTCCTCGAAGGGGGCTTTCGAGGCAAGGTACTGTTTGGCTACACTGACAACGTAGCGAAGATTGGCAAAGATGAGCTTCTCACGAGCACTCTTGCTGCCATTTTGCATGCGATACCAGAGATCATACTCTGCTTCGGTGGTAAGGGGCTCAGACTGACGGATGCTGCTGAGGAAGAGGTTGACACTGTCGACACTGCGGTCGGTGAAGCTGAAGTTTTTACCGTTTCTGTACATGGGACTTATATTTAAAGATGAGACTTGTTGATGCGGAGGGATGCGTCGATGATGACGTTGCCGCCATCGGCGACAAAAGGGATGAGTACCTTGCCATTGTGTGACTGTGGGCGGTCGATGGCAAAGGGTTCTGCGAGAGACGATGCCTGACGGATTGCGTTACGCGACTGAGCGATATAATGACTCAGGAAATGGTCAAAGTCCGTGCTTGCGATAGTGTTCAGCAGTGCATCACTATCTCTGAAGTAGAGCATGCTGTAGAGATGACACAGCTCGCGATAATCCTTGGCTGCTGGCACTCGACGCTGATAGCCCTGTGGATGAAGTAAGGTGTAGATATAAACAAGTCGAGAGTAGCGGTCGCGAAACTTCACTTCTATTTCGCCCCCTTCTTCGTCAATAAGAAGAACGCCGTAGCGACACTTTGCAGTGCCAGTTTGGTTGAGCCTGACTTCTACGGCTACAAGACTTGGCATGAGTTCCTTGTCTGCTGCCATGTATTCGGCTAGACGCTGCTTGATTTCTTCAAGACTCATTGATTCAATTTTTGTTTGGATATCTATCATACTTTTGCTTTTGTTTTCTGGTGCAAAGGTATTAAAAAATCAGCATCCTTCCTAAGAAAAATGCTGAATGTATAGGTATAAGAAAAGGCAGTTTTTTTTAATATAACTTACTCATCTTCAAGTGAATACAATATTTCTTTTCCGTCCGGCATTTGCTGGGCAAGCCGTAGAAGTTCAGGCGGTAATTCGATGTCTTTGGCATCAAGATTCATTGAGCGAAGAGGTCGCTTCCCTATCGTTTCATTGTTGTCAAACAGAAAATGAATAGCATCATCATACTCACTAATGGCTCTATCAATGGACTTCTTCGCATCGTTGGAGTATTGTTTATAGAAGTTTGTGCCGTTTCGTGAGCTGTCCATGTATTTCCAAACATAGTCGATGGCTTTGGCTTCAGACCTATAGCCAAGTACCAGTCTGACAAGTTCTGCCATGACCGAACGACATGTCTTGTCGAGTGCCATTACTGTACTATAACCGCTCTTGAAGGAGCAAATGATGGTCAGAAGCAAAAGCACAAAGCTGTTGGGGTTAAGCTTAACCAGCATCTCTTCTCCATTGGCAAGGATGATAACTATCTCATAACGGGCCTTCTTGGATGAAGACTTCCTGACAATAATCTTTCTTTTTGATCTACTCTTTTTGTCTGTTGATGAACGATGGATACTGAGTTGTTTGTTAATCTCCTTCTGATAGTCCTCATGAAAATGTTCACGATAGGAATCAACCAACTGTAGGAAATAGTTTTGGTTTGCTTGTGGAGTCATCTCTCCAACAAGTGTCTGCAGTGTTGTTCGCATATCAAGAACATCTTCAAGCTCCGAGGTTATTTCCTTCCATTGTTCTGGACGGACTTTCTTTAGAAGCATCAAACATGTTTCATCGTTGTTATAAGCTCCCTCGCGGAGGTAGTCTATACCACGTTCAATATCCTTCTCAACACCTTGGCCTTTGATCAACATTTGGGCTAAGATATGATTGGCTACTGTTAACCCCTCATCGCTTGCAGTCTCGAGCAACTCGAAAGCCATTTCATAATCCTCATCCTGATACATATATACACCTACTTGTAAGTATACTTCAGGTATGTCGAGTTCAAGCCCCTTTTCAATCCAATACAGGTATTCTTCACCTTCTTCATCCTCCACAAGTCCGTCGTGATAAGCACGAATGACATAGCGAATTGCTACTGTGTGGTTCAGTTCAGCGGCTTTCAGAAACCAGTTGAAAGCTTTCTTATCATCTTTCTTCACACCGTGCTCTCCTCTGTCGTAGATGTATCCTGCTGAGTATGCTGCTTCAGCACAACCTTTTTCAGCCGCTGCTCTGTAATAATTCAGTGCTTCATTCCAGTCAATGTCGCATCCGAAGCCGTGCAATCTGTACACTCCTAGTTGATAGAGTGCATCAGCATACCCCAGTTCAGCTGCTTTCTGGAGGTATTGTATGGATTTGCTATAGTCCTGAGACACAACATCGCCTGTGCCATAAAATGCCCCAACATAGAAAAGCCCCTCAGCATCACCCATTTCTGATGTCTTTTTCCAAAGAGCAAAGGCCTTGTCCTGGTCTGCTACACGACCAATACCTTCATTGTATGCC
>Ga0256404_1002791_pt1 | contig 37429 bp, 22 predicted proteins | sample RumenRJG_01DNA_FD_185990 | JGI IMG/M metagenome (GOLD analysis project Ga0256404, IMG submission 185990) | Bovine rumen microbial communities from Lethbridge, Alberta, Canada - RJG_01 | ecosystem: Host-associated > Mammals > Digestive system > Stomach > Rumen | place: Canada: Alberta | collected...
GCAAAGGCGACCTTCGGCGGAACGTCATACACCAACACCAAGACCGAAACTATCGCAATCAACGCAAATGCGCACAGCTGGAACACTTCTCCAACGTGGACGTGGAACGGCTATACATCGGCAAGTGCAAAGTTTACCTGCAAGAATAATTCATCGCACACGCAGTCGGTCAATGCATCGTCGATAACAAACGCAGTCACCAAGGCTGCGACCTGTGCGGCAACAGGTGTGAGAACGTACACCGCAAAGGCGACCTTCGGCGGAACGTCATACACCAACACCAAGACCGAAACTATCGCAATCAACGCAAATGCGCACAGCTGGAACACTTCTCCAACGTGGACGTGGAACGGCTATACATCGGCAAGTGCAAAGTTTACCTGCAAGAATAATTCATCGCACACGCAGTCGGTCAATGCATCGTCGATAACAAACGCAGTCACCAAGGCTGCGACCTGTGCGGCAACGGGCGTGAGAACGTACACCGCAAAGGCGACCTTTGGCGGAACGTCATACACCAACACCAAGACCGAAACTATCGCGGTCAACGCAAATGCGCACAGCTGGAAAACACCGACTTACAGCTGGTCAAGCGACAACAAGACCTGCACGGCGACAAGAGTGTGCGCAAACAACGCAAATCACAAGGAGAGCGAAACTGTCACGGCATCTGTTTCAACGTCAGCTGCATCGTGTACAGCAGGCGGCTCGGCGACGTACACCGCCACCTTTAAAAACTCTGCATTCGCAAAGCAGACAAAGACCACCACAACTGCGGCGCTGGGTCACAACTACACCACAAAAACTGTAGCACCTACCTGCACAGCCCAGGGCTATACCGAGCACAAGTGTACTCGCTGCGGCGACATCTATAAGGATAACTACAAAAACGAGCTGGGTCACAGCTACACGACTACGGTCGTAAAGCCGACCTGCACAGCCAAGGGCTATACCCTGCACAAGTGTACAAGATGCGGCTACAGCTATCAGTCGGATTATATAGACCCAATCGAGCACAGCTGGAGCGAATGGAAAGTCACAAAACCAGCAACTGAAAGCACAAAAGGTACAAAGGAGCGTACCTGCACGGTATGCAAAAAGAAAGAGACGGCACCTATACCCGAAACCACGCATACGCACAGCTACACCACAAAGGTAATTGCACCTACCTGCACAGCGCAGGGCTACACGCTGCACACCTGCTCATCGTGCGGTGATACCTACAAGGATACCTACAAAAATGCACTCGGGCACAGCTACACGCACACAGTTGTTAAACCGACTGTGCTGAAGACAGGCTACACGCTGCACAAGTGCACAAGAGCCGGCTGCGGCTACTCTTACCAGGATTCGCAGACTCCGAAGGCAACGATACGTCTGTCGGGAAAGAACAGATACGAAACGTCTATGAAGATAGCAGACCAGCTTAAAGCGGAAAACGGCGGCGCTGCTTTCAAGAGCGTAATAATTGCATCGGGCACAAGCTTTGCAGATGCTCTTTCGGCGGCGTACCTTGCAAAAGTTAAGAACAGCGGCAACACTCCGATACTGCTTGTTGCAAATGCTGCCTCGATAATGGACAGCGCTGCGGCATATGTCAAGAAAAATGCTGCATCAACTGCGACAATATACATCGTCGGCGGAGAAGCTGTCATTCCCAAGGCTATGGAGACAAAGCTCAATGCAAACGGCTTTAAGAATGTAAAGCGCCTTGCGGGCAGAACAAGATACCTCACCAATATCGAGGTGCTCAAAGAGGCCGGCGTTACAAATCAGGATATGCTCGTTGCATCGGGTATGGACTACGCTGACGCGCTTTCGGCATCGGCAGCAGGCAGACCGATATTGCTGGCAGCTCCGACAGGACTTACGGCTGAACAAAAGGCGTTCCTGAAAAGTATGAAGAATTCTGCGGCGACTATAATCGGCGGCAAAAATGCGGTGAATGCAGCTACCGAAAATCAGTTAAAGGCGACATTCAAGTCGGTCACGAGGATAGGCGGAAGCAACAGATTTGAAACATCGGTACTGGTTGCAAAGAAGTTTTTCCCAACGGCGCCTGCCGTTACGCTAGCTTACGGACTTGATTACCCTGACGGCTTGTGCGGCGGACCGCTGGCTATGATATACAAATGCCCTCTGCTGCTGACAACAAGCACAAACTTTACACCGGCAAAGAACTATGCAAAGTCGATAGGCGCATCAAGCGGTGCAGTCTACGGCGGCACAGGACTTATCAGCGAAATTGCAGTCAAGAATATTCTTTCATAACACACAAAGACCTTCCGTAAAATGCGGGAGGTCTTTTTTTGCGCAAACGGTTGAAATAATTGCAGAAATGTGTTATACTATTGTTAACATTTCGTGACTATACTGCGGAGGTGAGATAATGGCTGCAAATGATAAGACACGGCAAAGGACTTGGTTTTATGACCTGTTCCTTGCAAACGGGATAGTTCAAAGACCTGCCAACAGGATAAAATTGCTCATTTTCTGCATTTCTCTTGACCTGGTTTTCTCGTTCTCCATTTTCGGATTTATCTCGATAAAACCTATCGCTGTGACGACTGTGCATATACCTGTCATACTGGCAGCTATGCTGTGCGGTCCGCTCGGCGGCGCTGTGACGGGGCTGGTATTCGGGCTGATGAGTATGTGGAAGGCAAGCGTTTCGGCAACGGCTTATGCTGATATTGTCTTTTCGCCGTGGAAAAGCGGAAATGTCTTTGGCAGCCTTGTGCTTTCGCTGGGTATGCGTATGCTGTTCGGCTTTGCCGCGGGACTTTTATTCTCGGCAATGTTTCGGCGCGTGAACAAAAAATGGCACGCTCCCGCAGCGGCGGCGATAGCTGTCGTATCAACGATGTTTCACAGCTTTATCGTATCATCAGCACTGAAGGCGTTCTTCCCAAAGGCTGACAGCGGTGCGCTGGTGCAGTCTATCGCTCCGAACCTGCGGCATATCTCCGTATGGGTGATAACTGCGGCGGTTTTGTTCTTTTCGTGCAAGATTGCCTCGAACAAGAAGCTGCTTGAGCAGTACGATGAGGTCATCAGGTACAAAAGGCGGCACAAAACGCTGGGCAACAGGTTCATCATTTTTACGATGCTTATTTTCCTTGTGGTCGCAGCGGCGATAGTTGCACACTCGTTTGACAAGCTCGAGCTTATAAGTATAACCGATTCGAGCAGACCGACAGATATGGCTGCCTTGCATATTGCGGCACAGCAGCTTGTTGCGCTGCTCGGTGTCATATACATAATCGCGATGATACTGCTCTTTGTTTACGAAAAGGGAAATATCGCTGCTTCCAGACTGAAGGAAAAGCAGCAGGAGGAAATATATCGGCAAAAGCTGCAAAAGACTCTTGATGTAATGCAGGCGCTTTCAAGGGACTACGAGGTTGTTATGAATGTCGATATAAAGACGGGCAGAGTCACGATGTACCGATGCAGCGAGGCGCTTGAGGCAACGATAGATGAGGAGTCGGTAAAGCTGCCTTTCAGCAAGGGCAGCGAAAGATTTTTCAGAATGATAGCCTGCGAGGAGGACCTGCCCGAACTGCTGGATCTGACCTCACAGGAGAAGATACTTGGGTATCTGAAAAACAACGAGATATTCTCGCACGTTTTTAAAAGCAACAAGGGGCGTTTCGGTGAGATCAAGATCGTGCCGATAAGCGATCACGAATTTGTCTGCGGCTATACCGATGTTGACAAGACGATCAGGGAAAAGATCAAGCAGCAGGAAAAGCTTGAGGAGGCTATGCACGCAGCAGAGGCTGCAAATGAAGCGAAATCCGCATTTCTGCTGAATATGAGCCACGATATACGCACGCCGATGAATGCGATAATCGGCTACACGGACATACTTGCAAAGTACCGCAATGACGAAAAGGAATTCGAGCGCTGCACGGGCAACATCAAAGCCTCGGGCAAGTATCTGATGGATCTTATCAACAACGTGCTTGAAATGGCGAGGATAGAGAGCGGCGCGGAGGAGATAAACGAAAAGCCGTGCGATATACGCTCGATACTCGGCAACACTTTTATAGTCTTTAAGGAAGAGGCTGAGAAAAAGGGCATAACCCTCACATATGACCGAAATATAAGGCACAATTATCTCTACTGCGACAGGGTCAAGATGCAGGAGATATACCTCAACATTATCTCAAACGCTGTAAAATACACCAAAAGCGGCGGCAGCATAAAGATAATTTCCGGCGAGCTGCCTGATGAACGCGAGGGCTGGTGCAGGATACAGATAATCGTATCGGATACGGGCATGGGAATGTCAAAGGAGTTCGTTGAGCATATCTATGACGATTTTGCGCGCGAAAAGGACAGCACGACATCCGGTGTGGCAGGCACAGGTCTTGGAATGGGGATAGTCAAAAAGATAGTCACCATGATGAACGGCGAGATAGAGATCGACAGCAAAAAGGGTGTTGGTACGACTGTGCGCGTTGTGATACCGCACAGGATAGCTGACGAAATGCCCGAACAGGACATTGAAAAACCGATAGAGTACGACAGTTCTCTTTTCAAGGGCAAGAGAGTTCTGCTTGCAGAGGACAACGAGCTTAATGCGGAGATAGCTGCCGAGCTGCTCGGTGATGCGGGACTGCTGGTAGAGCATGCAAAGGACGGTATCATCTGCGTATCTATGCTCGAAACTGCGCAGGCAGGGTATTACGATGTCATTCTTATGGACGTGCAGATGCCCAACATGGACGGCTACCAGGCAACGCAGATAATCAGGAAACTGTCTGACAGGAAAAAGGCGGAGATACCGATCATCGCGATGACTGCCAACGCATTCGCAAGCGACAGAGAGCAGGCGCTCGCGGCAGGTATGAACGAACACATAGGCAAGCCTGTGAGCATAGACAAGCTTATCAGCACGCTGTCAGAATTCATAAGCAAATAAAAAATCCGCAGAAACGTTTTCTGCGGATACAGTCTGTTGATATAATATAAAAATTAGATTTATGACCGAAGGGGTTTTAGGGGGCGATCGGAAAGCCCCCTAATTAGCACGAACCGTGTTTTTTTGTTAATGCTTTAGCCCTGCATATTATTCAGCATAGAGTTTTGCAAAAAATTAAATCCGCAGAATAAGCTTCTGCGGATTTTTTTTACTGCCCGCCGGGGTAGTTGTAATTGTTGTTCTGATACTGCTGCCAGTTTGCATAGGGGTCATTGTACTGACCTTGCTGCGCGTAGCCGTTTTGCTGATAGCTGCCCTGGTACTGATACTGACCCTGGTTCTGATACTGATAATTGTTCTGATAGCCGCCCTGGTACTGCATCTGACCGTAGGCTTGATCCTGTCCGTAGCCGTAGCCCTGCGCGGTGTTTTGATACTGCGTATTTGGCTGTGTATATCCGTTTGGTGTGTAGTAGTTTTGTGCGGTGCTTTGGTACTGCGCACCATACTGGTAATTGCAGCCGTTTGCGTAGGTGTTCTGATAGCTGTTCTGATAGTAGTTGTACGGATATGCAGGGAACTGGTAGAACGGGATGCCCATACCCGTACCCGGGATATTGGTATCGTTTTTGGACGACTTATGGATTATGACAAGCGCAGAGACCGTGACTACCGCCTCGTAGACGAAGAAGAGAACTATTATCCCCTCCATATTCTTTGAGTTGAACAGGCAGAAATCGTAGAATCCGTGCATAAGGATCGGAACGAACAGCGAAAGGAACATATTCTTGCTTTTGCCGCTGTTGTCGCCTGCGCACTGACAGTATTTTGCCTTGCCGTAGAAAAGTCCCATAAACACAGCGTCGATAGCGTGACCGGGAACAGAGAGCAGACCTCGCATAAGCGCAAGATTGTAGGTGCCGTCTTTTACAAGGTAAAGGATATTTTCAAGTGTTGCAAAGCCAAGCGATACTATAACGGCGTAAACGATACCGTCGAATGTGTAGTTGAACGCTTTGTGCTTCCAGGTGCGCAGACGAAGCACGAGGAACTTGAAGCCCTCCTCGGAGAGTGCAACGATAAAGAAGCACATTATAAAGTTGTAGCCTGTGGTGTCCTCGGCGATGACCTCCTGCAAGCCTTTCAGCATAACGCTCTGGGCAACAATCGCACCTATCACCGAGATGGTCGCGCCCATAATGAAAAGGCTTACCAGCAATCCCAGCGGCTCTTTTTCCGCCTTGTCCTTATGGTAGATGAATGCGATTATGATGACCGCAGGTATTATTGCAAGAATAACAAGTACGCCTGTGCTTGGCATATGTACCCCACCTTTTTTATAACTTGTGCTGACAAGATCAGCGGCAAGCGAAATTGTTTTATTGATTATAACACATATTTATACATTTTGCAACACCGCAGACAAAAAAACCGCCCGAAATGCTCGGGCGGAAGTTTTTGGTTTTACGAATTTACGGCATCGGAAAGGGTAGAGTTGATATTTACTACCAGATCCTTGATATCGTTGATGTGCTGATTGATAAGATCGGTGTTCTTGTTGGTGCTTTCAACGTTATCGTTAAGCTCGTGGAAAGCTGTCGCGGTCTTTTCAAGTATGCCGACAAGAGTTTTAAGACCTGTGTTGTCAAGGCTCGTATTAGCGCTGCAGAAGGTGATAACATTTGTCAGCAGGTCGTGAACGACTTTTGCACGCTGCTCGGTCGCATCGGTGGACGCGCTTATCTCGCCCATTGAGCCTACGATGTTGTTAACGTCCTGATCCAGCTTATCGGAAAGCTCGCGGCACTTGTTTGTAAGCTCTGCCAGCTTTTCGTGCTGTGCGGTCAGTGCGGAGTGACGTGCAAGCAGTACGGTCTTGCTGTGTACCACGCAGTTATCCGAGGTATTGAGTCCTCTGAATATAGCGATAGCCATATCTCTGCAAGAACGGTAGCCGCAGGCGTGGCAGTCGTAATGTCTGTCCTGCTCGGTATGCTTGCCCATAGACTCGAAGATAGGCTCAAGCTGCTTGTCTGTCGGAACAGGTGTTGGGATAGCAGGCAGGTAGGTCCTTGTAAAGTCTGACGGAGTCAGTTCTTCGTCAAAGCGCTTGAACAGCTTATCCTCTGCGCCTCTGAAGAAACCGCCCGAGGTCTTTCTTCTGCTCTTTGCTTCCTTTTCGACCTCACGCATAGTTTCCATTACATCGAAAACAGTCCTCTTTGAGCCTGTACCTGCGCCCACGTTACAGCCGAATTCGCACGAAAGAACGTCGAATACGGTCGGGTGCTTGCTCTCGGGAAGTGATGCGTAAAGATCAAGCTCGGGGTAGACCTTATGTACACCCTCGGATGTGGTGATATTGATATCCGGGTCGTGCAGCCAGATGTTATCACGAAGTCCGCCCGGACGCGGGTAGATAGCGCCGACCTGTCCCTGCTCGCCTTCAAAGTCGTACTTGAACTCTCCTGTATGGTCGGGAGTGATAACAACGTGATTCTTCTCAAAGAACTCCTCAAGCTTCTGGAAGGTCACGTTGTACTCAACAAGACCGGTTTCCATAAACTCGTTCTTTTTAGCGATACAAGGCGAGAGAACGATTATTTTATTCTGCCTTTGCAGATACTTTTTGATATATACCACCGCACACATGATAGGACTGTGTATCGGCGAGAGGTTTTTCAGCAGCTTTGGCTGATATGTTTCTACATATTTTACGATAGCCGCACATGGCTGTGTTACGACGTTGCCGACAGTCTTTTTCTGGATAGCACGCAGGTGCGCCCATGTACAGATATCTGCACCGAAGGATACGTCATATATAAGCTGTCCCTGTTTTCTGAACCAGTTGAGGATACCCTTCCACTTATCAGGGAAGGTCGATTTGATAGCGGGCGTTGCAAGGATTATCATCTTCTCCTTGCGCACTGCTGCCAATGCCTCCTCGGTATCATCAATATAATCTCTTGCATTGTGAGCGCAGTTGCGGACACACTCACCGCAGGCGATACAGCGTTCAGGGTTTACTGTTGTAACAAATCTTCCGTCCTCAAGCATCTTGGTGATATTAGCCTCGGGTGCAGGACAGGTTCTGACGCAGGAATTACAGCCCACGCATTTTTCAGGTTTAACAATAATGAGCTCTTTCATTATATCCGTTCCTCCCATGATTTCGATGACATCGGTAGTGAAAGATCGAAAGCCGAATTCCCTACATACAGCTTTCGTCACACTATATCAACTATAACACAATGTTTACACTTTGTCAATAGTTGTGCCAATGAAATCATCTTATCCTTTAAAGCTTTAAAACACCGAAGATACGCGGTTTATCGCATATGTGCGTATGGCAGTTCGGAACATTTGAACAAAAAAAGGCATAAAATTTATACGAATATAACAGTAATTCTTGTGAAATGTGCTCCGAGCGGGCTGTTTTGTTTACATATTCGCGCTGAAAATACAAAAAAGCCGCTTTAGTGCGGCTTTCTGTCGTTTATTGGAGCGCGGTTATCTGTTCAAACAGCTCATCGCCCGTCTGGGTGGTACACAGGATACCTTTCATACCGAGTTTTTTTGCTGCATCGACATTTTTCTGCGTATCGTCGATGAACACGCACTGCTTGGGGTCGAGCGAATACCTTTGGCAAAGCCGCAGGTATATCTCCGGGTCGGGCTTTGTTATGTGCTCGAAGCAGGAGAACACTCCGCCGTCTGTCAATGAGATAAACTCCAGCGCCCAGGGTGCTGCGTGCATAAGGTACGAAAAGTAGTTTGACAGGTAGTAGACCTTATGCCCCTGTGCTTTGAGCCTTTGTATGAGAGGCATTGCATAATCGCGCATTTTCACGCAATCGCCGAGCTTTGCGAACACAAGGCGTATGTGTTTTTCACATTCGGGTGCGCGCGCGATAAAAAGCTTCAGCACCTCTTCATCGGAAAGCACGCCTGTATCAAGCTCTATCCAGTCGCCGCTTCGCCACATAGCGTCAAGCACCCTTTCGGCAGCGGGCTGTTCAACAAGGCTGCGCACGAAATCCTCGAAATAAAAGTCTACCAGCACCATACCGATATCGAAAATAACGTTCATCATATTCTCCTAAAGCTTAACAAATTTGCCTGCAACGGTCTTGTAATGATCGGGCTTGAAAAGGTATGTGACCTTTATCTGCTCCTTTGACCATTCAAGCTTATACTTGCCATCGTTGCGCAAGCCGCTGTCGGTCTTGAAGGTACCCAGCTTTTCAGCCTTCTGATTTTTGATCTGATATATATCGCCGTAGCCGATGCCCGCGTGGTCACGCTCGCAGATAACTATGCTCGTGCTTTTGTCGGGGGAATCGTAGCGGTAGAAGGCGGCATCGTGGTCGGACAGGTCGCCGTGATAGTTTAGCGCGACTATTATAATACCGACTGTAACGGTCGCAACGGTGAGTATCAGCGAGACTGCGATGTTGCGCACCTTTGCAGATGTCTGCTTGTGCAGCAGGCTGTCAAAGGGGATAGATGCGAGCATAAGGACTGCGGCTGCTGCAAACACGGCAAACAGCACGGAGTCGTACTTTCCGTAGGAGCTGTGCGGGACTATCACGCCGTTGTGGTAGGAATAGCTGACGGCCTCTGCTTTGATATGGACAAAAACATAGATGCCAAGCCCTGCGAGCAGTACCGCCGCGGAGAGTATACGCAGAAAGCAGGCGGCGCGTATACGCTTGCGCAGGCGCTTGTTGAGCAAGGCTCTGAAGGATATATAGGTGCAGTAGATATAGTACAGCATAAGCACGCTGACGATTATTTTTATTAGCACCTGCATATACCTCACCTCGCTTTGCGCAATGCTTTGTTATTATGCGTCACCTATATAGTAGGTCTTGTACTTCTCGTAGTAGTCGGCGATAAACTTCTTTTCGCCGTTTTCGGTGGTGAAATAGTACACCTTTTTCTTTATGTGACCTGTTTTATCGCTGTAATTCTGAAGCTTTGTGATGCCAGGTATATCCCTTGTTTCCATTTCCTCGGTGCGCTCGTAGCTGCACTTTACGCCCAGCTGCTCTTCGGCAAAGTCCATAAAGCGATATGCCTGCCACAGCTCACGCTCGCCTGTTTTGCCGTCCTTGAAGCGGTAGAAGGCGTAGAATGATCCGTACGGCTCAGATGCGGGTACAACGCGCATATCAAAATCTATGAATTTTTCGTGTGCATCTGCTTTGTGTATCACTTCTCCGAGCTTGGTCAAGCCGTCTTTCAGTTCGTTATAAGGCTTGTCGCTTTTGAGCCTGAGGAACATGATAGACGGCATATATTTTTCGCGTTCATAGGTCATCGCATATTCTTTGCATATCTTGTCGGCTTCGTCCTGCACGCTGTCAAGCACATAGTTGTAGTATGCAAAGCCCCAGCCGTTTACGGTCTTTTCCTCGTAGCCTGCCGCTGTGCCGTCAAAGTGTACGGTGGTCACCTCACTGGAAACGGGGAACTCAAAGCCGCATTTGTCGTCCTTGAAATAGGCGGTATGCTTGTACTGCTCTTTTTCATACCGCACAAATGTGCAGTCGGGACAGTTTTGCCGGGCATATTCTTTCAGTTTTTTTTCGTTTTTGAGGCTCACTGCGTCCTTGGACACATGGCAGGCGGTCAAAAACAGCGCTGCCAGCAAACCGAGCAGCAGGATAGCTTTGTATGCCTTTTTCATTTTATGCCCCCCCTATTTTATATATGATATATGCAAGTACAGTATAGCACAACTGTTTATTTACGTCAATACATAAAAAATCAGTAAATAAGACTTTTTTAAGATTTGATTTAAGTTTTTTTTCAGAAAGGTCTGGTATTATTTGAATCAGAGAAAAGAAATGCACAAAAAAATTATAAATTCTTGTAACGAAATGAAGATAAGTCCGTCTTACCTGTGTGACTGCTTCAAAGGTCAATGTCATCGTTTAAGGATTTCTTAATAAATAATGTGCTATATTAAGAGCAAAGAAAATGCAGAGACAAGGCAAAGAAATGAAGTGGAGAACAAAAGAAAATGGAAACGGAGGAGAACACATTGGGAGTATTTTTAAAGTACATCTCCAAAAACATGCTGGAGAGAAAGGGAAGGCTGTTTTTGCTTATCTTTTCGATAATGATAAGCACTGCGCTGCTTATTGCGAGCCTGGGTATGATAGATGCTGTTGTTGACAGCTTCGTTCAGCCGTACAGGATCGCGGCGGAGGGGCAGGACATCGCTATCCGCTCAAACACGGACGAGCCTTTCTTCAGCGAGGAGGACATCAAAAAGACGGGCGTTGAGAACCTCATGGGCACGCTTGATGCTACGGGAGTTATCAATGACAATGACGAGGTAAAGTACGTTTCGCTCGTGGGCAAAAAGAGCTTTGACAAGAAGATGGTCAAGGGCGGCTTTGAGAACATCAATGAAACGAACATTATTATCTCGGACAGGATCGCCGATGAGTATTCGCTCAAAGTCGGCGACAAGCTTGCGATAGCTATCGGCGGCAAAAAGACAGACTTCACCGTAAAGGGTATATCCTCAAACGACGGTCTGTTCTATGCGGACAAGAAAAAGGATTTTTCCGCAGTAGTTCCGTACGATTATATGAACGAGCTGCTCGGCGCAAACGGCAAGTACAACTACATGACCGCAAAGCTTACAGACAGCGATGCTGTTGTAAAGGACGCAGTCAAGGATTTCAACGATGACAACCGGAGCGTCAAGGCATCTATCCTTGTTGACGATACAACAGTAGGAACAGAGTCCATCACAATGGGGCTTTACGGAATGCTCGCGCTGGTGTGCATAGTATGCGTTATAATCATCTGCGGCGCGTTCAAGCTGATAATCACAGAAAGGCTCCCGATAATCGGTACCTTTATGAGCCAGGGAGCAACAAGAAAGAAGATGCAGCACATACTGCTTATGGAGGCAGGACTGTACGCGGTCATCGGTGCGCTGTTCGGCACAGTTCTTGGCGAGTTCGGACTTGCGCTGATAACAAGAGGCTTTGCACCGCTTAAAGACTACGGCATCTATCCGCCGCTGAAGATAAACACGATACACATTCTTATAGGTGTTTTGTTTGCGATAGTTCTTTCGGTAGCGTCTGCTTGGCTGCCTGCAAGAAGCATCAACAAGCTGCAGGTCAAGGACGTTATACTGAACAGAGTTGAGCAAAAGCACAAGAAGGGTGCGGTAAGGTTTATCGCAGGTCTGGTACTTATCGCATTTGCGATAGCAGGCTTTGCAAGCGATGCACAGTGGGCAACGGACTTCAGCGCGGTACTGTTTATATGCGCATTTCTGGGCGTAGTAATGGCTTCAAGAAAGCTGCTGAAGATACTGTCGGGTATCGTGAGCAGGATATTCAGAGGAAACACCACAGCTTTCCTTGCGATGAACAACATCAAGTCATCAAAGCTTCTGAGAGGAAACATCACACTGCTTATCGTATCGCTTTCGGCGGTATTCGCGATAGTTTCGGTCGGAAACTCAATGAAGGAGATGGTAGTTTCGGCTTATGAGGAGCTTAACACTGATTACACCGTTTCAAGCATAATCCCGAGCAACTCAGAAACAACTACCACGGATATACTTATTGACAGACTTTCAAAGGTAGACGGCATCGACAAGGATTCGATAACACCGCTGTATGCCGCTGATACTCAGGCAGATGACTACATTTATTTTGTGTTTGCAGCAGACCCTGATAAGTATGCGCAGTATATGCAGTATTTCGAGTTTGACTCGGCAAAGAACAAGGACACATACGAAAAGTACAAGAACGATACGAACAAGGGTATACTCATCGGCGACGTTGTTGCAAAGAACATAAAGAAAAAAGCAGGCGACAGCATTGAGATAGAGGTAAACGGCAAAAAGGATACCTTCAACATCATCGGCACATTCGACTCCAAGGTTTACAACAACGGCAGAGTTGCACTGATGAAGCCGGAGGATATGACCGGGTCATTCAATATCAAGGAAGCATACGAGATAAACTTCAGACTTACAAAGGGCGCTGATGCAGCGGCTGTTGAAAAGAGCTTCAAGTCCGCAGTCAGCGAGATGGGCGCAACATACATCACAAGAGATGATATGATGAAGCAGAACGTTGAATCTAACCAGATGATCATTGACATTCTGTCTATCTTCTCCTACCTTGCACTTGTTATCACAGCAATAGGCATACTCAACAACATCTCGATCTCCTTCCAGCAGAGAAGAAAAGAGTTTGCGGTAATGACATCGGTAGGTATGAACAAGTCAAAGCGCAGAGGTCTTGTGCTTACAGAGAGCATCACAAGCGTTATATGGAGCATTGCGATAGCTGTTCCGTTCACGGTGGTGGTAAACGGCATTATGGAAAAGCTGTTCGTATCGATCGACCTGCCAATGCCGGTAGCATTTGACTGGAAGTCGCTCCCCGTATATGCACTGGTTGCATTTGCGGTGGTTCTTATCGCAACACTTTCAACAGTAAGAAAGAGCAAGAAGCTCAACGTAGTAGCAGAACTTAAGTATGAATAAAAGAGAGGTAACAAATATGAGCAATGTAATAGAGGCGGTAAAGGTAAACAGATCATTCGTAAACGGCAAGGAGACATCACACGTTCTCAAGGACATCGACCTGACAGTCAGAGAGGGCGAGTTCATCTCGATAATGGGGCCTTCGGGAAGCGGAAAGTCAACACTGCTTTACCTGCTTGGCGGACTTGATATGCCAAGCGAGGGAACGGTAAGCATCAACGGCACAGACCTGCGCACCCTCAAGGATAAGCAGCTTTGCGCTATGCGCAACGAGGAGGTCGGCTTTGTGTTCCAGTTCTACAATCTTGTTCCCAATCTCTCGGTCGAGGATAACATCGCTCTGCCGCTGATGATAGCAGGAAAGAAGAGAAGCGAGTACAAGGACAGACTTGACGAGTGCCTGCGCATCATCGGCATGGAGAACAAGAGAAAGCTCACTCCAAGAGAGCTTTCGGGCGGTCAGCAGCAGAGAGTGGCAATCGCAAGGGCGCTGGTGTTCGATCCAAAGATCATCTTCCTTGACGAGCCTATCGGAAACCTTGACACCAAGACAGGCACAAGCCTTATGGAGCTGTTCAAGGAGATCAATCAGAAGTATAACAAGACTATCGTTCAGGTAACACACTCCGAAGAAGCTGCATTGTACGGCACAAAGCTTGTAAAGCTCGTTGACGGAGAGATCACCTCGATAGATGACATCATCTCGGGACAGATCGTTAAGACTGCCGTAGTTTCCGAGCACGTTGCATCATAAGAGCCAAAGAATAAAAGAAAATATATAGGGGAAATAAAAAAAGAGGAGAATTTCTATGGACGCACTTTGCAAGGTCATCAGAGAAATGACGATACCGAACTTTTTGAATATCAGAACGTCCATACAGACCTATGACAGAGATGCGCTGTGCTGCGGTGCTCCCTGCTGGCGCTGGGTATATCACGCACTGCATTCGGCAGACAAGTGGTTCATAAACCCCTGCGTCTATGAAGAACCGAGCTTCCATCAGGAAGGTATGGACAACCCCGATAAGCCGACAGATGTTGTGCTTTCGGACGAACAGTTGCTTGAGTATCTCGATGCGGTCGAGAAAAAGACATACGACTATATCGAATCGCTGACAGACGAAATGCTGTACGAATGCCCCGAAAACTGCGAGCATACAAGACTTGAGCTTGTGCTGCGCCAGTTCAGGCACATATCGTTCCATACAGGAATGCTCAACGGACAGACAGCGCTTGCAACAGGCAAGTTCCCGATGTGGGTGTCGCAGGCTGATAAGTATGTCGATGACGGCATTCTGTTCGGCAGATACCGCAAAGGTCAGGTAACAAAATAAGGAAAGTATAAAATAGTATTCATTCACCACGCAAGACCCATAACACTTCACTATAAAGCCGAAGTGCTGTGGGTCTTGACGCTCAGAAAGAAAAAGGTACAATTATATGAAAAAGATAGCAACGATGATGATCGCTGCGGTCATGTGCGTGATGTGCCTTGCAGGCTGCGACAAGTACACATCAAAATATGAAGCGGTGGCATTTGTTCATTCAAACGATCCTGACGCTGCATCTATGAGCTTCTCGGAATTTGAGGGGACTATGGTATTCACGCTCGAGGGCAGGAAAGACGGTTCAAAGCTCAAATACAGCGCAAGGTTTGAAAAAGGCAGCGCAAAGATATCCTACGACTGCGGCGGAACAAAGAAAGCGCTGTGCACGATCAGGTCGGGCGAGAATACAAAAGCATCTCTTGACGGCATTGAGGGCGAAACGATATACATTATAATAGAGTCGGATCAAAGATGTGAAAACGGCAGGATGAGCTTTGAAATATTATAGGTCCATAGTATAATGCTGTTTCGTGCAAAATAATAGCTCAAAAGGAGTAGGCTGATATGACAAAAGAGAACGTTCACAACAGCAGGCTTGCGCTGCTGCTGCCGATAAGGTGCATAGCTTTTACGGCGATATTTATTGCAGGCGCGCTTATCACGGGCAAAAAGGTCGCGGACATCAGCAACTGGTGGTCTGTGGCGGCAAGCGCTGTGAATATTTTTACGATACTTTTAGTGGTGCTTGCGGCGAAAAAGACGGGCAGGAACTACGCACAGCTGCTTAATTTCCGCAAGGGTATGCTATCCGCAAAAAAGACGGTCATCACAGTGATAGTGATGTGCGTTATCGGAATGTCGGGTATGTATCTTTCGGGGCTTGTATGCTACGGCTCGGTAATGCCGCGCGTGACGCTGAAAATAGCTGCGCCGATACCCTTTGTGCTTGCGCTGATAAACCTTATCGTTCTGCCTGCGACTATATCTTTTGCAGAGGACGGGCTGTATCTTGGCTGCGGTGTGAACAGCTTTAAGAACAAGTACGCAGCGGTCATTATCCCTGCGTTTTTCTACACGCTGCAGCACTGCTTTATACCGACTATTTTCGATGCAAAGTATATGCTTTACAGATTTCTTATGTTCCTGCCGCTGACGGTCATTTTCTGCGTGTACTATCGCAGGAAAAAGAACCCTGTGCCGCTGATGATCGCCCACGCGGTGCTTGACTTTGCAACGGGTATGCTTATATTTATCACATCGTCAAGCGCGCAGCTGTATGAAAAAATGGAAAGTATGCTGTGATCGGAGAGAATAAAATGCTTGGTATTTATTTCAGCGCAACGGGCAATTCAAGGTACGCATCAGAGGTGTTTTTAAACGAGCTTGACACTTGCGCGCCCGTCATTCCGATAGGGGATAAGAACGCAGCGCAGATGCTGAAAGAGACTGACGAGGTAGTTTTCAGCTATCCCGTGCAGTACAGCGCTGTGCCTAAGATCGTCAGGGATTTCATCGAAAGGACAGCGCCTTTGTGGCAGGGCAAAAGGGTTTTCGTTATTGCGACTATGGCGATGTTCAGCGGTGACGGCGCAGGGGTGCTTGCACGGCTTTTGAAAAAGCACGGTGCCGTGATAACGGGCGGTCTGCATTTGCAGATGCCTGACAGCATTGCCGATGAAAAGGTGCTTAAACGCTCCTTTGAAAAGAATAAAAGGCTTGTGGAAAAGGCAAGGGCAAAGGCTGTAAATGCGGCTCGCGGCATTAAAAGCGGTCGCTATCCGCAGCAGGGACTGGGCGTTTTACCGCGCTTTGCGGGCTTTATCACCCAGCGGTTCTGGTTTGGTCACCGCACGCTGAAATACTATTCACGCGGATTGAAGGTCGATGCGCAAAAGTGCGTTGGCTGCGGCAGATGCGCTTGTGTCTGCCCGACAGGGAACATTCTGGTTCAGGGCAAAGCGGCTGTGGGCGGCAGAAAATGCACGGTGTGCTACAGCTGTGTGAACCGATGTCCCGTGCAGGCGATAACGCTGCTTGGAAAAGAGGTCATAGAGCAGACGGCTATTGAAAAATACACAGACTGACAATAAAAAAGCCCGAAGGCAGCAAATAAACTGCTTTCGGGCTTTATCGTTATTCTATCAATCTACCTTGGGCATTTTAGCAACGCTCTTTGCTATCTCCTCATCGGTAGGGATATAGTCGCTCATCTCGCCGTCATTGTACTTCTGATATGCGTACATATCAAAGTAGCCTGTACCTGTAAGACCGAACAGGATAGTCTTTTCCTCGCCTGTTTCCTTGCACTTGAGAGCCTCGTCGATAGCGACTTTGATAGCGTGGCTGCTCTCGGGTGCAGGGAGGATACCCTCTGTTCTTGCAAACTGCTCAGCAGCTGCGAAAACGCTTGTCTGCTCAACGCTGCGCGCAGTCATAAATCCATCGTGGTACAGCTGTGAGAGCACGCTGCTCATACCGTGGTAGCGCAGACCGCCTGCGTGGTTAGGCGATGGCATGAATGTGCTGCCCAGGGTATACATCTTTGCGAGCGGGCAGACAGCGCCTGTGTCGCAGAAATCGTAGCCGAAAGTACCTCTTGTGAGGGACGGGCAGGAAGCAGGCTCGACAGCGATGAACTCGTAGTCAGCCTCGCCGCGCAGCTTTTCGCCCATGAACGGCGAGATAAGTCCGCCGAGGTTTGAGCCGCCGCCTGCGCAGCCGATTATCATATCAGGCTTGATGCCGTACTTATCCATTGCAGTCTTTGTTTCAAGACCGATAACAGTCTGGTGCAGAAGTACCTGTGAAAGTACCGAGCCCAGAACATATCTGTATCCCTCCTGCGAGGTCGCAGCCTCGACAGCCTCGGAGATAGCGCAGCCCAGTGAGCCGTTTGTACCCGGGAACTCTGCATTTATCTTTCTGCCCACGTTTGTGGTCATAGAAGGCGATGGGGTAACGTTTGCGCCGTAGGTACGCATTACCTCGCGTCTGAAAGGCTTCTGCTCGTAGGATACCTTTACCATATATACCTGGCAGTCAAGTCCGAGATATGCGCAAGCCATTGAAAGCGCTGTGCCCCACTGACCTGCACCTGTTTCGGTGGTAACGCCCTTGAGGCCCTGCTTTTTAGCGTAGTAAGCCTGTGCGATGGCGCTGTTGAGCTTATGGCTGCCCGAGGTATTGTTGCCCTCGAATTTGTAGTAGATCTTTGCAGGTGTGCCGAGTGCCTTTTCAAGGCAGTATGCCCTTACCAGCGGGGAAGGTCTGTACATCTTGTAAAAGTCAAGTATCTCCTGCGGGATGTCGATATACGGTGTTGTATCGTCAAGCTCCTGCTTTGCAAGCTCTGTGCAGAAAACGTGGCTGAGCTCATCAATAGTGCAGGGCTGGTGCGTTGCGGGATTGATAAGCGGTGCGGGCTTGTTTTTCATATCTGCGCGCACGTTATACCACTGCTTTGGCAGCTCGTTTTCATCAAGATAGATCTTGTACGGGATTTCTTTGTTGTTCATAACACTCATCCTTTCTGTATTTGCGGATAGCATACAAAAAAACCTGCCCCATTTTACAACGGGACAGGATAACGTTTCCTGCTGTGCCACCCAGATTGTCAGCGCTTACGCTGCTTTTAACGTACTATCATACGTCTCACCCTTAACGCAGGTTCTGCGTCTTGCCTAATTAGGCTATCGCCTGTTCGGTTCGCCCTCACGAGCCCATTCACGATATGACTGTATACCGCGCTCTCACCTGCCGCGGCTCTCTTTGATACAGCTGCATAAAGCTACTTACTCTCGCTCAAAGGTTTATGGCTGATATTTACGAGTATGATGATAGCACATCTTTATCATTTTGTCAAGTGCTTTTATGATTTTTCTTAAAACAGCACTATCAGCATCGAGCCGTCGGGCATATTCAATTCGATGCGGCTGTTTATCTCTTTGCGCTTTACTGTGTAAGAGGTAACAGCGCCCTGCGCTTTGAACTTTTCTGCAAGTGCTGTGAGCATTTCTATCCTGTGATCGAGGTCGGCTGCGACGTATTCGTCGGTTTTCTTGAGCTCTCGCATTGATATCTCGGGGTCAAGCTCGCTGCCGCTTGTTTTTGTTTCGGGTTGTCTGATGTTCATTTTATCTTTGGAGCTGCTGACATTTGCATTATTTTCCTCACCCTTTTTTTCATAATTATCGCCAGCGACATTGTCATTGTACGTTTTGTCAGCCTTTTGGGATGACACATCGCCCTTTGCGGAAATTTCGGTATCGGTCTTGACCTCGCTCTCCTTTGAGGTCATAAAAACGACTGTGCCTGCGACAACTGCGGCGAGGCAGGCTGCGAGTGCTATATATTTTGCGATGCCCCTGCTCTTTGGTGCGGGTGCGGACTGTGTTATCTGCGGCGCGGCTTGTGCTTCGCTGCTTTTTTGGCTTGCGTCGATCCTGCGCTCGATCCTTGCCCAGAGCATATCCATATCGGGTGAGCTTTTCTGCATATGCTCGCTGTAAGCATCGTCTATTCTTTTATTCATAGAGTTCACCCTCCTTGTAAAGTTTTTTGAGCCGTTCTATCGCGGTGCGGTAGTTCCAGGCGACTGTGCCCTGCGGTATGTCAAGCGCTTGGCTTATTTCCTGAAGTGTCATCTGCATACCGATGTGCATATCGACTATCTGGCGCTGCTTTGGGTTCAGCGCATCAAGCGCCTGCGAGAAAGTCATACTGTTTTCAATGTCGTTTTCGATGCTCTGCGGATCGGCGATCTGCGTTTGTGACTCGTCATCGTCAAGCTCTAAGCTCTGCCGCCCGTTTTTGCGAAGAAAATCAAGTGCGAGATTTCTTGCCATTACTGTTATGTAGCGTTTGTGACCGTTGCCTGCTTTATACTGCGAGGCTGTTTCCCAGAGCTTCATAAAAAGGTCTGCTGTGAGATCCTGTGCATCATACTCGCTTCTGACTATACCAAGTATCACCTGATAGATCTGTTTTGCGTATGCATCGTAGATCTCCTTGAGCCCGTCCTTTTTCCCCTGAACAATGCGGGCAACCGCCGCATCGAACTGCGCATCGGTCATTATTTTTCCCCCTTGCTGTTTTATTTACGTTTTAACGCAGGTGTTTTTATTGTGTTATTTTCCACAAAAATAAAGCGCGGTTTTTGTATATGATTATACTATTCGGCTTTTTCCCACACATTATACTATATTTTGAGCCGTATTGCAAGTGCAAACGGGCAAAAGATATCCCCGCGAACAAGATGCGTTCACGGGGACAGGTGATCATCAATCTGCAAGGCGCTTGAATTTAATGCTTATCGGGTCGATGCCTGCGAGCCTGAAATGCAGTCTTACAACAGAGAAGCGCGAGAAGAAATACGCTCTTTCGACGGTATGGCTGACGGGCTTGCCGCCTGTGCCGTTCCAGGTGAACGTTCCCATTGACGTTCCGACGCAGAAGATGGTGATAGGCATCTGTGCAAGCTCGCTTGCGTTGGAGCTTGCGGTGATGGTTATGCTGTAAGCGCCCTCTTTTGCTCTTTCGATGGTAAAGCTGTGATCCATATTTCTGCGCACCTTGACATCAGAAAGGTCGATCTCAAGCTCGTCTTCAAGGTAGTAGACCTTGCTTGCAGCCTCGGCATCGATCGTTTCATCGGGCTTATTGATGACCTCGACTTTTTCGTCTGCGTTCATCATACGCTTCATAGCATGGGTATCAAGCAGGAAGGAAAGCACATTTTTTGCACAGCGCTGAAGCTCGGCTCTGGTTAGGGTGCCGTCTGCAAGGGCTGCCTGAATGTTGTCGGTGTGCTGCTCGCTGTTTGCGCAGACCATATAGACATCGTTCTGCGCTCTTACCATTGCGGCAAAGTTGTTTTTATCGGGGGCGCAGCCGCGGTCGTTGATATTTGCCCACCAGTCTGTCATAGCAAAGCCGTCAAAGCCCCACTGCTGACGCAGGATAACGGTATCAAGATCAAAGCTGCCTGCTGTCCACAGGTCGTTGACCTTGCCGTAGGTGGTCATAAAAGAACGGTTCTTGCCGCACTTGACCGCCATTTCAAAGCCGCGCAGGTAGATCTCGCGCAGCGCTCTTTCGCTGACAGCGGAGTCAAGGAAGTGTCTGTTTGTTTCCTGGTTGTTGCCGCAGAAGTGCTTGATAGTTCCCTCAACGCCCTGCGAGTGCAGACCGCGAAGCTCAGATGCAGCCATAACGCCCGTGAGGTATGGGTCCTCGGAGAAATACTCAAAGTTTCTGCCGTTGAGAGGGTGGCGGTGGATGTTCATACCGGGACCGAGCAGGCAGTCAACATTGTTGGCGCGCATCTCAAGTCCGAGGAATGCGAAAAGCTCCTGTACAAGCGGCTTGTTGAAGGTCGAGGCGATAAGGGTGCCGTTTGGCAGGCTGAATGCCTTTGTGCCTGTATCAAGGCGCATACCCGACGGTCCGTCAGAGCAGCAGCCGCAGGGGACACCCATTTGTTTCAGATGCTCGCTCACGCCGCCGAATGCAGCGGCAGTTCCCGGGGTGACTTTTGGTGAACACATACCCTCGCCGCGAACAAGCACATTGAGGTCGGTATCGTCAAGCTGGGCAATAAATTCATCAAGGGTGCATTTTCCATTCTTAACGTCTGCAAGCCTGAAGCCGCGGTCGCCGGTGAAAGCTATCTCTTCGGGCATAAGTTCGTTTCTGCGCTGTTTTTCGTCTATCTTTGAGAGGGGGGCTTTTTCAAAGGCGGATGAGCCGTCCTTGTTGACTATCCTTTCAAATTCCATAACAGGTGCAAGCGCCTGCGAAAGCTGCTGTACCAGCTCTGTTTCGTTGAGCTTGAATGCGCAGATCTCCTCGGCATCGCGCACATCGCTGCCTGCGAATATCTTATACACGCCCTGTTCAAGCACCCACGCATAAGGGAAGCCTGTAACGCCGCTGTCATCGTAGCTGGAGAACTTTCTCTCCTCGACTGTGATGGTGAGCGTCTGTTCCTCGCCGGGTGCAAGCTCTTTGGTCTTTTCAAATCCGCAAAGCACTCTTGACGGCTTGCCGAGCTTGCCCTGCGGCGCTTCGCAGTAGACCTGCACGACCTCTTTGCCTGCACAATTGCCGATATTCTTTACTGCCGCGGTGACGGTGACCTTTTCGCCGTCATAGCTGCCGCTTGCGCTTATCTCAAAATCGGTATAGGAAAGTCCGAAGCCGAACGGGTAGCGGACTTTTTCCTTTGCAAAGGTCTCAAACCAGCGGTAGCCTACATAGATGTCCTCGGTGTAGAAGTTGCGCTCGGTGTTGTGGAAATACTTGTCGGAGGGGTAATCGGTGACATCGTAGGCGATAGTATCGGGCAGCTTGCCGCTTGGTGATACCTCGCCCAGAAGCACCCTTGCTGCGCCTGTTCCGCCTGTCATTCCGCCCTGCCAGATGTACAGCACAGCCTCTGGCTCAAACTCGTCAACAAAGCTCATATCTATGATATTTCCGACATTTAGGACAACTATCATGCGCTTGAAGTGCTTTCTGACAGTTTTTAACATTTCAAACTCGTCATCGGTCAGCTTGTACGAGCCTGCGGTGTTTGAGTTGTCCTGCTCCTCGCCTGCGGTCCTTCCTATCACGACCAGCGCTGCCTGTGCGGTCTGTGCGGCTTTTGCGGCAAGCTCGTCAGTTACGGGCATTTCCTTCTGGCACCACGGCTCTCCGCCCCAGCCTTCACCAAAATCGTGCGGATTTTCTGCGAACCAGTCGCGGTAGGTCTGCAAAAGCGCCTCGTTCAGCTTTGCGCCCGCTTCGATAAGACCGTCTGTGATGCCCGTTACCTTTGTAACGTTGACCATTCCTCCCGAGCCTGTACCGCTTTTGTAGTAGTCAAGCTGGATACGCCCGAAAACCGCAGTTTCGCTGTTTTTATCCAAAGGCAGACCACCCTGGTTGCGCACAAGAACTGCGCCCTCGGCATTGACCTGCACCGCCTTTTCAATATATTCGTTCCAATCAAGTTTTGCCATAATAGACCTCCTTATAATATCTCCTGTTGTATGAATTTATCTGCGTCTGTGCATTCAGCGCGACAGCAGTTTAAGAAATTTCTTGTCATTCATCTGTTCGTTTGTAAGATACTCGCCGTCAAAAAACAACGCATATGTTGTTATTGGCGTAGGTGCGTTCTGAGCTGTCTGCTTGTCGGTAATGTGGATCGCTCTGAACTGCACGCCCTGCTGCTGTGCGGTCTGCTGCACTATAGGGACATATTTAGCATTGAACGGACACTGACTGGTATAATAAAGCACGTAGCCCTTTTCATCGGTATGCGGATCTTTAGCACACGGTTTGAACTGCGGCTTTTCGGCATTCTTATCAAACGCAAGGAACCATAGCTGTATGCCGTTTGAGCTTTCGTCGCACACCTCAAATCCCTTGTGAGCGAGATATTTCGGGTCGGCTAAAAACGGCTTTTTCTTTGCACTTGACAGGATACAAAGTCCCTTTTTGCCCTTGCTTTTACTGTCTTTGATGCACTCTTCGAGCAGGTCGTTTGAGTAGCCGTGTCCTTTAAACGAGCCTGACACCCACAGACAGTCGATGTACATATATCCGTCTGCGATGATGGGATTCCACGCATTTTCGGCGGGTATATACTCTATGAAGCATTTGCCGCGCTCAATGCTTTTGAGAAAGACAAGCCCTTCGTCAAAGCGCTGTGCAAGCCACGCTTTTTTTGAGGACACCTGAACGTCCTTGTTGCTTGAGATAGCACAGCAGATATGCTCGCTTTCAAGATTTTGCTTTGTCACCTGAATATACTGCAAAAGAATCCCTCCCCGAACAAAATATCTAAAAAACATTATAACGGATTTTTGTCAATAATGCAAGAGATTTTTGTGCAGTTTTTCTGTTAAAAGATATGACCTTAACAGGCTTTCGGGGAACGGTGAAAGTCATAGGCAGGAATATACAAAACTTTGACAAAAAGCGCAAATATTTGATATATTTTTAAATGCCATAATGGTACTATCTTTGTAGAGAATTACGGAAAGGAGAGGGCGTTATGGCACTTGACAAGGCGCTTTACAAAAAGCTGTTCACGATAGTTACGCCTATTGCGTTTCAGTTTCTGACGGCATCGCTTGTAACGGCAAGTGATGCGTTTATGCTGGGATTTCTTGACCAGGATTCGTTGTCTGCCAGCTCGCTTGCAGGGCAGGTATCATTTGTTTTCAGCCTGTTCTACGGAGCTTTTGTGTTCGGCAGCACCGTTCTTGCGGCACAGTACTGGGGCAAGGGCGACAGAAATGCAGTCGAGCAGGTGCTTGCGGTGACGATGCGCTATGCGCTGATAGTGGGTTTGATTTTTTCGTTTAGCTGCGCATTTATCCCCGAACAGATAATGCGTATCTTTACGTCAAACGCAGAGCTTATCGACACGGGCGCGGTATATCTTCGCGTGGTGGCGGTATCGCACTTGCTGACGGGATTTACGCAGGTGTATTTCGGCATAATGAAAGTCTGCGACAGGGCAAAGCTCAGTTCGCTCATCGGCTCGCTTTCGGTGGTTGTGAACATCGTGCTTAACGCCTGCCTTATCTTCGGACTTGCGTTCTTCCCTAAAATGGGTATTGCGGGTGCGGCGCTGGCAACGGTACTCGCAAGGGTATTTGAAACGGTTTTTGTGGTTATTATCGCTGCAAAAGGGAAGTGCCCGAAGCTGCGTGTAAAGCTGCTGTTTCGGCTCGAAAGCAAGTTTTTGCACCGCGACTATTGGAAATACACCCTGCCTATACTTATCAACCAGCTCGGCTGGGGCGGCGGCGTGACGATGTACTCGGTGATAATGGGACATCTTGGTTCTGACGCGGTGGCGGCGAACTCTATCGCGAGCATTGTGCGCTCAATGATAGCAAGCTTTTGCTGGGGCATTTCATCGGGCGTGGGGATCATTCTGGGCGCTATGCTCGGGCGCGGCGAGCTTGAGAAGGCGAAAAAAGCGGGCGGAAGCTTTGTGCGGTTTTCGATCGTCGTTGGTGTTTTGTCGGGGCTTGTGGTGCTTGCAGTGACTCCGATAGTTCTTACGGTGATAAAACTTGAGCCTACGGCTCGGCACTATCTGAAATATATGATGTTCTTTGCGGCGTATTATATAATCGGCAACTCGCTCAACTCGACGATAATCTCGGGTATATTCCCGTCAGGAGGCGACACAAAGTTTGGTATGTACTGCGATGTGATAACTCTCTGGGCAGTCGTTGTGCCGCTGGGGGCGTTTGCAGCTTTCGTGCTTAAACTTCCCGTTCTGGCTGTGGCGGCGATATTAACGCTTGACGAGTTTGTAAAGCTGCCTGCGGTGTATCATCACTATATGAAGTACAAGTGGGTGAGAAACATTACGAAGGAAAGTGTTAACGGATAAGGGAAAGACGGGCTTGATGTCCGTCTTTTCTTGTCTGTATGCGTTGACTTTGCGCGTGCGCGGGTGTATAATCGTAACAGAAAAATGCAGCAGGGGTGAGCAGATGGCAAATCCGTGGGAAGAGATAAGCCTTGACGACTACGAAAACCATATGAGCCTTGACAGCGTAGGGCAGCTGCAGGCACTGAACGCACTCATGCGCCTTCAGTTCAGCGCGCACAGTGCAAAGACCGTCATGGTGCTTGGCGTTGCGGGCGGAAACGGGCTTGAACACGCTCGGCCGCTTGGTTTTGAAAAGATTTACGGGGTTGACATAAGCGACGATTATCTGCGTGAGGTATCAAGGCGCTTTGCAGATATGTCAGGCGTGCTGGAATGTCTGAGGATAGATCTTTTGAGTGATGCACAAAATCTGCCGCAGGCGCAGCTGGTCATCGCAGATCTGCTTATCGAATATATCGGATACAAGGCTTTTCAGAGGGCGGTGGAACAGATAAAGCCAGAATATGTTTCGTGCGTGATACAGGTAAATACCGATCCGAAGGCATGGGTGTCGGATTCGCCGTACCTGCACGCTTTTGACAGGCTTGACGAGGTGCATCATCAGATGTGTGAGAGTGAGCTTGAACAGGCTATGGCGCAGATAGGCTTTGCAAAGGTTTTAAGGTCGCAGACAGCGCTGCCTAACGGCAAGGCTCTGGTAAGGCTCGACTTTTTGTGCAAGAATTTAACCAATAAACGCTTGTAAAATCAACTGATAATCGCCTTTGTGAATTGTGCAAAAAAATAATTGACTTTGGGGGTAAAATCTGATATATTGTCAATTGGGTAAGTACAGTTAATAGAATGGAATTTTTTAACAGACTGCAAATGCGGTCTGATATCTGATTTTTATTCAGCGGTGCCGGCGGCATTGGCACAGGACATGGCAGGCATCGTTAAAAGGGGCGCTTTTGGTGTTTACATGGAATTTTCAGTATATTTCAAAGGCAAGGCTCGCCGAGACGTTTGAGCAGCTCAGGCTCAATTCCCAGACGGGTGATATCCTTGTGCGCATACATACTGCGATACATCTTGAGGATGAGGCTGTTGACCTTGCAAGGTTCATAGCAAAGCTCGTCCCGGGGGCACATATCTTCGGTACAAGCACATCTGCGGTGATAAGCTGGGGCAAGCTGATACAGAACCAGTGCGTTATCTCGGTAACTCAAATGTCAAAAAAAGGCAGAGTGCGCACGGCTATGCTGCCGACTTTCAACGATGACGGCACACCTATCGCGGTGGACGAGCTGTGCCGGAGTGTCAAGGACGCGGTCATTGATGATGAGACAAAGCTGATGCTGACCTCCCTCACGGGCAAGTATCTTGACGTTTACAGCTTTGTTGAGCGCTGCAACGATTTCTTCCCGGGAGTGCAGATGATAGGCGGTCTTGCAAACACTTCGGAGATAAACCTGCGCAAGTTCCTTGACTCGGGCTTTGTGTTCAATGAAAACGGCTGGAGCAACAGGAGCATTATACTTGCAGCTATCGGCGGCAGCGAGGTAGAAAGCTACAGCTCGTATGCAACGGGCGTTCAGGTCATCGGCGGCGACTGCGAGATAACCGATACCTTCGGCACCTGCATACTTTCCATCGACGGCAAGGACGCGGCGGGCGAGTACCGCATAGGCATAGGCGATGAGCTTAAAAACCGTCCCGAGCTGACCAATCTTTTCCCGTATGTATATTCGCAGGCAAGCGATATACCTATATTTGTGCGCTTTTCGGACGATTCGAGCATCGCGCAGGCTTTCCCTGACGATGACCCGATAAACCGCGCAGCATATGATGCGCACCCGGGTCTTGACGTTCATTCAAAGCGCGAGATGATAAACGCCAACCATAATGTTTCAGCGGGCAAAAAGCTCAAGCGTGCGTTCATTTATGACGGCAAGATAATCTCCGACAACCGCACGCTTTTCAGGCATATCGAGAATTTTGAAAAGGCGGAAACTATCTTCGGATACTCCTGCATCGCGCGCTCGATGATATATGCAAACTGCGTAAAATGGGAGCTTTCTGCATATGAGAACTCCAACATCTGCGGCTGTATCACAGAGGGCGAGATAGCCCACGTCAACGGCAGGAACACGTTTGCGAACTGCTCTTTCGTTGTTTCGGTGATAGGCGAGGAGCCTGCAACGCAGATGTACAATCCCTATGCGTTTTCGCACACAGACTCGCTTGCGGCTGACAACCAGGAGCTTATCAACTATCTGTACGATGTTGAGAACAAGCTGATACAGAACGACCGCGCCGATGCGGCGGACAGCCTGAAGGCATTCGTGCGCGACTGCGAGCTGAAGTTGCTGTACTCGCAGGCGGAGGATATACCAAATGCGGCGGCTATGAATATGGATATCAAGCTCAAGGGCTATGACCGTATCTGCATAATCAACGTGTTTGATATGTCAAGCATAAATACGGTGTTTTCAGAACAGCTTATCGAGCTTACATACAAAAACTATGTATCTACCTGCGTAAGTTTTGCAAAGCAGAAAAAGTATTCGATCTATCTTATCAAGGACTGGATGCTTGCTATCGGTGCGCCCTCGTATATGGTCGCGCTGTCGGAGTTCATAGAGGATATGAAAGCTTTGCAGAAGTCGCTGTTTGAGGCCTCGGCGGACTATATCTCGATAGTGCCGCTGTTCAGCCTTATTGATGACTGCAACGTTGACAACACCTATCAGGCGTACTATTCGATGCTGCTTGAGATGAAGCAGAAAAATATCCAGTTCTATGTGCGTGATGCACACAAGGGCGAGCTTGATGAGGACAGCATACGCGAGAGATATCATATGGTGAACGTTATCAACTATGCTATCGCTCACGACAAGGTGATACCGTATTATCAGGGTATTTATGACAACGAGAAAAAGTGCATACACCACTATGAGTCGCTGATGAGGCTCGAGGACGAGAACGGCAGGGTGTACTATCCTGCGCAGTTCCTCGATGTTGCAAGGTCTTACGGTCTGCTGTATGACACAATTTCAGAAACTATGATACGCAAGGTGTTTGCGCGGTTTGAAAACGAAGAGGAAAGAAGCGTGAGCATGAACCTGGGCTTGAGGGACATAAAGAACCACGAGCTGACAGACCTTATCTACGGCTTTCTTTCTACGGCAAAGCACCCTGAAAACTTTGTGTTTGAGATACTGGAAAACGAGGATATAGACGATTATGACGGGCTTATCGAGTTCGTTGACAGGATACACGATCTTGGCGGACTTGTTTCGATAGATGATTTCGGCAGCGGATATTCAAATCTTCAGCATATCGCGAGCATACATTCGGACTATATCAAGATCGACGGTTCGATAGTCAGAAACTGCTGCGAGGATGAGCAGTCGGCAAATCTTATCGCGCTCGTTTCGGACTGGAAAAAGCTAAGCAACAAGAGTTTCCGCATAATCGCGGAATTTGTGGAAAATCAGGATATTCAGGATCTGCTTGTGAAATACGGCATAGATTTTTCACAGGGGTATCTTTATTCGGTGCCAAGCCCCGAGATACCCGAACTGAAACGGTCGGAGGAGTAGTATATGCAGCGCTCTAAAAAACACGAGACCGTTATCGGTATGGTGCTTGAGGATATCTATACGGATTTCTCCAAGGAATTGATACAAAGCGTACTCAATGCTATCCCGCAAAACAAGAATATCAGACTTGTGGTGCTTGCGGGGAAGTATGACCACGGTGACAGCGAGTACACCGACCACGCATACAAAACGGTCTACAACACGATCTTTAAGTTAAGCGAAATGTGTGACCTTGACGGGCTTATCATACATCTTGGCAGCATAGGCAGCCATCGCGGCGAGAGAAAGGTCGAGAGGCAGCTTGAAAGGTATAAGAGCATCCCGAAGATATTTATTGCCTGCAACGCGCCCGATCTTACAACTGTCAACTACGACAACGAAACAGGCATAAGAGAGGCTGTTGACGCGCTTGTGAACGTAAACGGTCTTACAAAGCTGTGTATGCTCGGCGGGCGTGACGATAATACCGATGCACAGCTGCGCAAAGAGATATTCACACGCTGCCTCAGAGAAAACGGCATAGAGTTTACAGACCGCAACTATGTAAGCTCGTCAATGTCGGTCGAGTCTGAAGCGAATGCGGCTGAACTGCTTGACAAAAATCCCGGCACGCAGGCGATATTCTGCGTGAACGATGCGGTCGCAAAGGGACTTTATAACGTCATGGAGCAGCGCGGGCTCGTTCCGGGCAGGGATATACTTGTGTTCGGATTTGACAATACCAGAATGGCAGGCGAGATGATACCGTCGCTTTCCTCGGTCGGACTTGCTGACTGCACGCTCGGCGAAAAGGCTCTGGAGCTTTTGCTTGCGAAGATCGCGGGCGAGGATGTTGAATCTGCACTTGTGCCGACAAGGCTGTACGGGCGCGAGTCGTTCCCGCACGAAATGTATGACTACACAGAGCTTGATCTGCTCAAAGGCGATCCTGCCTTTATTTACAGAATGTTTGATGACTGCTTTTACAGATACAAAAGCGAAACGCGCAGCAGAGAGCTTATCGACCTCAAGCGGCTGTTCTTTGAGATGATGACAAGGATACTGACCGCTGTAAAGCGCAGATATATGAGCGTTGAGGAATACGAGAGGATCTGCGCTATGGTGGACAGGTTCTTTGAAAAGGGTGCGATGCACTACACCGACGCGGTCAAGCTGCTCAAAAGCACCGACAGGCTTCAGGCAGGTATAACCAAATCGCAGAGATCGGTGTCGGCGGGGTACATGGTGGACAGGATATTCCTGCGCATCAAGGACAGAACGGTCATCGCGCTGTCAGAGCAGAATATTGCGGATAATGAGGGATTTGTTTCCAGCCGCGAGAGCATACAGCAGTTCCTTATCAACGGAACGGTCTACGGCAGCGCAAAGCAGGACACGATAGAAAACATTATCAGAAATATCGACAAGCTGGGCATCAAAAACGCTGCATTCTATATGTATGACGAGGCGGTAGTGTTCAACAGCGCTAACCCGTATATGTTCCCCGAGAGCATAAATCTGCGGTGCGTTATAAAGTCGGGTGAGCTGTATGTGATGCCCAAGCAGCGGCAGAAAAGCTCTATCAGCAGCATTTTTACCCGCAGTGAGCTGCCTGTGCGGTGCAGCGGTTTCGTGGTGCTGCCCGTGTTTTACAGAGATCTTATCTACGGCGTTTTTCTGTGCGAGCTGACGGACGATATATACAACCGCGGAGAGTATCTTGCGGTGCAGCTTGGCAGAACGGTCTATCTCAACGATGAGCAGGCGGTCATTCGCATTGCCAATACCGACGTGCTTACGGGGCTTTACAACAGAAGGTATTTCTACAACTATCTGAGCGGCCCGATGCTGAAAAAGTTCCATCTTTTGTATCTTGACCTTGACCACTTCAAAGCGATAAACGATAACTTCGGGCATCATGTCGGCGATGAGGTGCTTGTTAAAACGGCGGAATTCATCAGGCAGAAATTCCCGGGCGCGCTGCTGGCGCGTCTTGGCGGTGACGAATTTGCGGTGATAGATTTTTACAGCACCGATGAGGAGATAGAGCAAAAGTGCACAGAGCTTGAAAGTGCCGTAAAAAACGAGTTCGAGAAGTATGGCTGCGAAACTGCGGTGAGCATAGGAGTGGTCTATGCTGATGGCAGCGTTGATGATATCGACAAGCTGATACAGCTCAGCGATGCGCGAATGTACGAGGAAAAAAAGAGTGCATCACTCCCTGCAGCAGTAAAACTATGAGAAAAGTCCGTAAAAGCGGGCTTTTCTTTTTTTGGGGACGGCACAAAAACGGTAAACAGCCGATATTGACTTTATCGTGTGCGGGTGTTATAATGTTTACAATATCGGCTTTGCTGCAAAAGCGCAGAGCCGTACCATATCAGCAACAGGCGGTGAAACAAATGGGATACGACGGTAAAATGCCGCAGGGCGAATACGACAGCCCTCACAAAGATGAATATGATAAGATGGTCGAGCAGATAAAGGCAAAAAGAAAGGCTATGAGCAAGTCGATATGGACTGATGAACCGCTGCTGAAACCGTATAAGTCCATCTGGATAGATGACGAGGAGGAGCAGGCGGAGGTGCAGCAGGCACAGCCCGAGCCGCAGCAGGAGACTGTCAGTGAGCCCGACCCCTTCAGCGCGCATACCCCCGAATATTATGAGCCCAATCCCGTGATAAGAGATGCAAGAAACGAGCAGCTTGCGTTCGGCGTTGAGCCGCAGCATTACGATGAGGTCATAATGCCGTTTGTGAACGAGTATTCCGTGGAGAGAAAACTCCCCGACCAGCGCAGACATCTGAGCCGCAAACCCAAGGCAAACGCGGCAGTCGAGTATGCGGCAAAAAGCAGCCCTGCGAGGCGGAGCGAGCCGAGGCAGACGCAGCAGGCGGCACCTGTTATGCACAAAATACGCCACGAGAGGTTCTTCGACGATGAGGGCGAGCCGCTGACAAGGCATATCCCGCAGATGAGCAAGCGCAAACGCCCCAAGATGATACCGCTCTCGCAGAGAAGGCATATATCGTATTCTATGGCAGATGACGCAGATACGGGCTTTGATGACGGCGAAGAATGACATTGCGGCAATGCGTTGAGAACTGTGCTTTCGTAAAGCAGACTGCGAAAACGTTTTTGCAGAGCAAGAACGAACTGTTAATTACTTATAACAAATAACAACATTCTATAAAGCTTGTATAAAATGCTTGTTGTTTGGTTAAATCGACTTTACTTTTTATAACTTTTTGCACAAAAGAGCGCCAATAAATTCGGCGCTTTTTTATTTCTGCTATCGTTGACATTTTTGGTACAGTATTGTATAATAAGTTAAGATATTATTACAATGGCATTTTGTCACTTGGGGTTTGTAATAATATGGAATTATGAATTTTTTATGAAAAGGAGAGGCGATTCAATGAAAAAGAAATCATTGTTCAAGCGATTGTTCAGCGGCGTTGTAGCAACTGCACTCGCAGCAACGATCTGTTTCGGCGACAGGGCGTTCAGTGACCTGTTCGCAAGCGCCGAGGGCGAGACCCAGACCGTTAATGTTAATTTTGTTGACAACGGTGAGGCCAAGCCTTACGACTCGCATGAGAACGGCATGAGATATTTCGTGCTGGGCGCATTGGTCGATAAGGATGCAGGACCCAAGATCGCTGCTACGGCTGATTACGAAGATCAGATCGTTGCGTGGGACTGCAAAGAGATCACGCCGAACACAGACGCTCAATCGACCGTTTCGTTTGACGAATTCTACGAGAACGATAACGATCACACAAAGTTCGACAGAGATCAGAAAAAGATAAAGTTCGATGCGGACAAGTACAAATTTATCACCCGTGTTTACAGGTACTGGGTGAATAAAACACAGTACGGCGGAACATCTCCGTCTGAAAACCCGCATTCCACAAAGGGCGTTGAGCCTACCAACCTGATCGCACCGGAGAAAGGCGGATTCTGGTATAGCGAACCGTATCAGCAGCCGGCTTACTATGTTGAGCAGTCTTCGGATACTTTCCCGAACTACATCCCATCGAACTCGAAGGAAGGCAACACCACTACCGTTGAGTTTGACAAGCATCACAACGAGTTTGGCATTGTAGTGAATTTCTCAAAGCCTACAACTATCAAGGCTGACGAATATTACTATATCGTTGTGGAGGTAGAGCACCAGAACAACGACCACACCTACTTCTACACCAATCTTACTGCTGATAACGCCAATTCGGTAGAGTATACGGTGCAGAAGGGCGATGTGCGCAAGTGGATGAATGCGGGCGGAGAGATCAACCCTAATGAGCAGTACCACGGCAATGAGCTCAGCACAAAGGTCAGACTGTTCAAGGCTACCGCGAAGCGCGAACTGACTCCGCTGCTCAACGGTGACGGATGCACAGAAATAAAGACAGGCGACTTCGCAAAGGCTCAGAAGGTCGATATCAAGGAACTGACAGTCGATGAGCGTGATGCTGTCAACACAAAGTATTATGAGACCATCAACTTCCTTAAGGCAGACGAGTCTGACAAGTATACCTATAAGGAGATCCTCGGAAGCGGCATCGCTTTCGGTCTTACAGCTGACAGATTTGCTCTGAACAACCACGCTCAGACAAACTATGCTGTAAACTATTTCAGAGATCTGAAAAATACGACCGAGCAACTTGAGAACGGTCAGAACAGTGAACCTGACCTTGCAGGTCCGGCTTCTGAAACTTATATCGCTTATTTTGCAAATCTTACCGATCCGACCGATCTTACACCGGATACGAGCAGAGGCATAACGATAGGCGATCCGCAGAGCCCGCATACTGTTCATTTGGAAGATATAAACAGAGTTAATCTGCTCAAGGACGAACAGGTAACTCTTGACGGCTCTATGAAAGGCGCGCAGATCAAGGCAGATGTCGTTGATCCTATCATCGCACAGATGCAGTCAATGTCAAACAGACTCGCTTCAAAACCGGCAAATATCACTCCGGTTCGCGCAGATTCGCGTATAATGATCGATACGCTTGACTATGATGACGATGCAACTATCTATGTTGACGGCGATGCTCTTGCAGAGAACGGCGAGTTTAAAACAAATGACGTGTTCAAGTTCATCAAGAAGGAGAACCAGACTATCGTCATCAACTTCAAAGAAACCAAGAAGGTTTCTATTGATATGTTTGAGATCAGAGTTTTCGATGAAAAAGGCAACATTATAAAAGAAAGCTCTGATGACAGCAACGACAAGGTCTGGGATTCAAGCCCGGACGGTGCGCGCGGAAGCGATAAGAACAACTATCTCAACAAGCACGTGATGAGAAGGATCGTCTGGAATTTCGCAGGTGCTGAAAACACCGACGACGAGTTCAAGGCTGACGAGGCTTGCATTACTATCAGAAATACCGCAGGTCTGTTCCTCATTCCTAACGCAAAGACCGTTACAAAGGTTCCTTCAACAAGCACAGGCTGGCTCATTTCAGCAGGCTATGTTGAGAATAACGGCGGTGAATGGCATTTCCCATACGATGAGCTTACACCTTTCGAGAAGCCAAAGACGATGGAGATCGGTGTATCCAAGAAAGCTGTCACAGGCGATGCCGAGCTCCCCGGCGCTACCCTTGAGCTTTATGACAAGGTGAAGGGCAAGAACATCGGCGACGCTATCTGGCGTGGTATATTTGATACTGCAAAGACCGATAATCCGGATGTTGCAGATTCGATGAAGAGAATGCTGATGGAGCGCAACGTTTGCTACGGCATAACTTGGAAATCGGGCGATTCTCCGGTCAATCTCAAGCTCCGTGACGGCGTGTATGTCCTCAAGGAGTTTGGCTACAACTTTATGTCGGGCGGCCAGGAGTATTATACTATCAGATCCGAGTACGAGTTCGAGATCACAAACGGGGCTGTTACAAAAGTCTCGAAGGATGTTAAGGATAATAACGGAAGCTCGATCGCGTATGATTCCACAAACAATACTATTGTTATAAGAGATGCACAGGTCGGCGGTCCCAAGACCTACCCTGTACATATCAACAAGACTGACGTAACAGGTCAGAAAGAGCTTGCGGGCGCAACCCTCACAGTTTACAAGAAGGGCGCTGACGGCCAGCTCGAAAAGGTCAACGATGTCAACAATCCTTGGCGTTCCGAAGACGGCAAGGAGCTGACACTTGCTCTTGAGGACGGCAATTATGTTCTCAAGGAGACAGGCACGACTGTAACAGACGCTGATAACAACACCTACAAGGTGCTTGAGACAAACGTTGAGTTTACTATCAGCAACGGAGTTGTAACAGACAGCAGCGCAAATGTCAAGGACGACTTTGCAAAGGTAGACAAGAAAAACGGCGGCGCTGTTGCACAGGTCAATAAGAACGGCGAGGCTGTTATCACAGTTTGTGATGCTATCAACACTACAACAGTTACGCTCAACAAGACCGACATCACAGGCGAGAAAGAGCTTACCGGCGCTGTTCTGACTATCAAACAGGGCAATACTGTTATTAAGGAATGGACTTCAAAGCCCGGTGAGAAGATGACCGTTACACTTGATGACGGTACATATACTCTCACAGAGGAAGCTGCAAAGGACACATCAGGCAAACCTATCAATGTTGTTGATGCAAACGGCAAGACCTACGATATCGTAAAAAGTGTTGTAGAGTTTACTGTCAGAAACGGTGCTGTTGTTTCATCGACCAACACAGTAAGCAGCGTTGACAATGTTGACCAGACCACGGGCGGCGTTGTCCTGTCGGGTACAGAGTTCACAGTTTGTGATGCAGCAAACAAGACACCTGTAACACTTAACAAGACCGACATCACGGGAGATAAGGAGCTTGACGGCGCTATTCTGACTATCAAGCAGGGTGACGATGTCATAGCAACATGGGAGTCCAAGAAGGGCGAAACAAAGACTGTAAGCCTTGAGGACGGAACTTATACTCTCACAGAGACAGGTACAAACGTTACAGACGGAACAAACAACTACAAGGTACACAATACCGCACTCGAGTTCACAGTAACGAACGGTACGGTAACAGCAACAAGTGCAAAGACAGATTTTGATGACCAAGCAACAGAAGGCTACTTCGTTGCAAAGGGCGCAAATCTCACAGTTTGCGATGTTGTGATACCAAAGCACGAGATCGTTATCTCCAAGACCGATATTTCGGGACAGAAGGAGATAGCAGGAGCAGTTCTCACTATCAAGGACAGCAATAAGAACACAGTAGCAGGTCCTTGGACATCAAAGGCAGACGGAAAGGGCGGAAACGTTCTTACAGTCACACTTGAGGACGGCGACTACACACTTACAGAAACAGGCGACACAGTAACCGATGCAGACGGCAACACATACAAGATCCTCACAAGCGAGATCAATTTCACAGTAGCCGACGGCAAGGTAACATCAAAATCAGCAGCTGCTGTTAACGATATCAAGGATATCGATGCAGCAAACGGCGGAGTAGTAGCAAACGGCACAGCAAACCTTACTATCTGCGATGCAGTAAGGACGGTTAAGGTAACTATCTCCAAGACCGATGTAACAGGTCAGGCAGAGGTAAAGGGTGCAAAGCTGATACTCAAGGACAGCACAGACACACAGGTCGGCGATACATGGGTATCGGGCGGCGAAAACGGCAGCAAGTGGGAAGTATCACTTGCACCGGGCAAGTACACACTTACCGAGGCTCCCGATTCAGTAGTAACCGATGAAAACAACAAGCAGTATCAGGTAATAACCTCAACTTACGAGTTCGAGGTAGGTACAGACGGCAAGGTAAAGGACATCAGGAAGGTAGAGTCCGATGAGGGTACTATCTCCGCAGGCGAGGGCAACGTTATCAAGGTCGTTGACGCCCTGGTTCCTACCAAGACACCTGTACACATCAACAAGACCGATATTACAGGTCAGAAGGAGCTTGCAGGCGCAACCCTTACAGTTTACAAGAAGGGCGCTGACAACCAGCTCACAAAGGTAGAAGATGCTTACAATCCGTGGGTATCAGCAGCTAATGCACAGCTCACGCTCCAGCTCTTTGACGGCGACTATGTACTCAGAGAGACCGGTACAAACGTTACTGATGCAGACGGCAATACCTACACAGTCCTTGCAACAGATGTTGAGTTCACAGTTACAAACGGCACTGTTTCATCAAGAACAGCAAAGACAAGCTTTGCAGATATGACCACCGAGGGCGCAGTTCTTACAAAGGACGCACAGTCGGGCGAGTATACACTCACTATCTGCGATGCAGTTAAGACAGTAAAGGTAACTATCTCAAAGACCGATGTAACAGGTCAGAAGGAAGTTAAGGGCGCTAAACTTATCGTTAATGATAACAGCGGCACACAGGTCGGCGAGACCTGGGTATCAGGCGGCGAAAACGGCAGCAAGTGGGAAGTATCGCTTGCACCGGGCAAGTACACACTTACCGAGGCTCCTGATTCAGTAGTAACAGACGCTGACGGCAAGCAGTATCAGGTAATAACCTCAACTTACGAGTTTGAGGTAGGTACAGACGGCAAGGTCAAGCAGTCAAAGGCTATCGACACAACCGAAGGCACTATCAGCGCTGAAGGCAACGTCATCACAGTTGTTGACGCAATAGCACCTGAAAAGACCACTCCTGTACACATCAACAAGACTGATATCACAGGTCAGAAGG
>Ga0256404_1002792_pt1 | contig 37411 bp, 47 predicted proteins | sample RumenRJG_01DNA_FD_185990 | JGI IMG/M metagenome (GOLD analysis project Ga0256404, IMG submission 185990) | Bovine rumen microbial communities from Lethbridge, Alberta, Canada - RJG_01 | ecosystem: Host-associated > Mammals > Digestive system > Stomach > Rumen | place: Canada: Alberta | collected...
ATCAAAGTAACGGTATCCGACAAAGACATCCTCCGAATAGAACTCAACTTCCGCGCCATATGGATCGTCCGGATTGACATCGCTGAACATCGCAGTAGATGGCCAGTCCTCAAGGGAGGAAGCCCATGTATCAACCAGTTTTCCGGATGGATTGGTCTCGCCGTCCAGAACGCTGACGACAGCATCTCCGCCCAGCTCGCCGGGGTTCGAGATTACAACCATCGCATCGGCTCCGGAATCCTTGAACCAGCTCGTATCGATGCTGACGACATTCAAAAGCACTACAACCTTATCAAATGTATCAGAGAGCTTTTTGATGTTGTTCTTCTCGTTATCGGAAAGATAGTAATCCTTTTCCTTTACACGGTCTGCGCCCTCGCCCGCATTTCTGCGAATTGTATAAAAGGCAGTGTCCGTCTTTTCTGCCATTGCCTTCAGCTCTTCATCCGAGAACATTTCATCCAGAGCCGTATCGTCAGCAAGGTCTGATTTCCCCATCCCGAGCCCGGTTGTGTCGTTCGGATTGGCCTCGTCGAGCTTCTTCAGATAATCCTCCGTCAAGACATCATAGCCTGCATTCTTAAAACCATCCAGTACAGAAGTGGCGATCGCCTCTCCTTCGACGACCTTTCCGTCTTCATAGACAATCCGGTTATTGACTGCTCCGGATCCGGTTCCGCCCTTTGTTGTCTGAATCGACCCGATGCCAAACAAGGCTGCCGGTCCGCCTTTTGCATATGGAAGCGCTCCATTGTTATTCTCCAGCAGAACAATGCCTTCCTTCGCAATGTTCATCGATGTCTGTGCATGCGCAATCTCATCCGCACTGACAGATGTGTCTGTCTGGGGATTGCTGTATGCAAGCACTGGCATGCTCGCACTCCCCGCAACCATCGCTGCGCTGAGCAGAATGGATAACGCCTTCCTCATGTTTTTCATCCGTACCCTCCTTTTTTTGTCCGGCGGATTTCCCGCCCCGCTGCAGGCATCCCTGCATAGTGCCTCAGATTATCCAGGCCTCCGCCCGGCTCCTTTTGATGATTCCATTCTAACAAAAGAAAAATGCAGGCCGGTTTCAAACATCTTGCCCCTGCCTGCACTTCCTTGTTCAAACATATGTCAATTCTTGCGCTGATGCCGAATCTTGTCCTTCCTTTTTCCATCCTTCCTCTATCCTATGGAACCCATCTTATTTTCCATCCCGCTTCGGAGCAGCTCCCGGACCTCGCCCGCTCCTGCTCCGACAGACTTGCGGAATACCTTATAGAAATACGTCACATTCCGGTAGCCTGTCAGAACCGCGATTTCCCGCATGGAAAGCCTGCTCTGCTTCATCAGCTGCATGGCCTGTCTGATTCGGATCTGTGTCAGCTCCTCTACAAAAGTACATCTCAGCTCCTGCCGGAACAACCTGCTAGATAAAAAGAGCTGATGTCAGCCTGCGCCGCCACATCTTCCAGTGATAGGTCCTGAGCATAATTCTGTCTCATGTACAGAATCGCCTGCTGCAGGTGCCCACTGAGTTTTTCCGGTTCATCTTTTCCCTCATTTTTCAATATGGCCTGAATATGCTGCCTCGTTTCCACCGGAAGTTCCTCACTGTCCCGGTTCTCGGGATCCCGGTAAAAATGCAGGTTTTCAGGTTCCTGCTGTGACAGCGCGAGACGGCATTCCTCGAGGCAAAGTTCTATTTCCTGTACTGTCTTCCCTTTTCTGCTGAAACTGAATTCCAGCCTGACTGGATAATCTTTCAGCTTCTTGCTGACCAACTCTGCCAGATCTTTCAGGTAGCGAAGCCATCTGGCGTCATCCATCTCATCTGGCAGAAATATCAGAAAGTACAAATCATTCCGGTAGCTTTTCCCGATCACCGAGCAATACTGTGAAAGAATCCCGGATATCGTCTTCTGAAGTCCTTTCCGCATATTGGAAAATCCGCCTGTTCCGTCGTGACTGGTCTGTACCATCATCACAACTGTTCCATGGTATGGATGTGGCAGCGATCGCAGATAATGGTTGAAACTGTTCTCCGTGACATCGCCCAGAAGCAGGGAAGAAAGGAACTCATTCCCTGCGATGGACTGCATTTCTCCCACATCTCTCCGGATTTTTCTCTCGGCATCCTCTTCGAACCGTTCCTGCCCGGTCCGTGCAAGAAGCGCTGAAAAGGTCTTCTGAAAGGTCTCTCTGTCCACCGGCTTCAGGAGATAATCCACAGCTCCCAGTTTCAACGCTCTTCTGATATAGTCAAAATCACTGTAGGCTGTGCTGATCAGAATCTTCATACGGGGATACTTTGCGCGGATAAGCTCCAGCGCTTCAATCCCATTCATCCCGGGCATGTTGATATCAGCAATGACAATATCAGGCTGGTACTTCTGAATACCGGCAATCAGCTCCAGCCCGTTCTTCGCTCCCGGCACGATTTCCACTTCCTCCGGAAAGTCATGTCGGATCATCATTTCCAAAGCCCGGATCTCTATTTCTTCATCATCTGCTACAAGCACCTGAAACATATGACCTCTCCTGTACCGTATCCTGTGTTTTATGAAGCCCCTTTTTTATATACCTTTCCCTCTGCTTCCGCTCTCCAGGAGAATCCGGATTCTGACACAGGTCCCCTCGTCCGGGGTGCTCTCAACATCCATGTCTGCCCGCTCTCCATAGTATAGTTTTAGTCTCTGATACACATTGGACAAACCGATTCTCCGGGATGAGGCAACCCCGCCCCTCATATCACCCAGAAGCGTTGACAATTCCTCCTTTGTCATGCCGGTTCCGTTATCCGCGATCTCAATCACTCCTTCTTTTCTGTCCGTCTCTCCCTGTACATAGGTTCTGATGCAAATCACGGCATCTGAGACCTTCATGCCTACCCCATGTTCGATCGCATTCTCCACAATCGGCTGCAAGGTCATGGCCGGCATCGGCATTGCGGAAAACTGCTCATCCAGATGAAACTCAAAGAATATGCGGTCTCCAAAGCGTTTTTCCTGAAGCTCCACATAGGCGCCGAGAATTTCCATCTCCCGCTGAAGCGTCACCGTCTTTCCTGAGAAATCAAGTGTATACCGGAACAATGCGGCTGCCTGGCTCAGCAGCTGACGTGTCTGGTCAGCCTCCTCCAAATAGGCTGTCTGGGCGATCATATTCAGCGTGTTGAACAGATAATGTGGATTGATCTGCATCTGAAGTGCCTTGAGCTCACTGGACTTGAGCAGATTGGCCATCTTCAGATTCTCCAGCTCCTGATCTTTCAGTTTCTCTCTGGCATCTGCATTTTTCCGGATTTCCTCCACCTGACTGCGAATCCTGTCTGTCATCTGGTTGTAGACATCAATCAGATTCCGGATCTCCTCATTCATGTCGCTGGAGGTTATGACCGGCTCCGCTCCCAGCTCTCCCCCTCCGGAAATGCTCACCTTCTGTGCCCTGTCGGTCAGCTGACGAAGCGGACGGACAATGTTCCGGAACAGCTTCTTCCCCTGCCCGGCAAGACCAAGGAGCAGAATCACCATCACCACTGCAATGTCAGCCAGAATCATCAGACTCTCAGCCCGCTTTGTCCTCTCCGACGCTTTTACCGAATCCAGGACTCCTTCATAGAGCAAAGGATACTCTGCTCTCATGGCATCAAGGATATCGATCGACTTCTGATAATAGCTGCTCAGCAGCCGGTTTCCGGAAGTTGTCATCACATCGCACAGATAAACATGTTCCTTGATATTCCCAACACATTCTGTGTATGTAAAAAACATCTCCTGCAGATCCCGTACCCGGCGGTAAAGACTGCTCCCTTCATACTGCTGCGCCAGATCGGCCAGCATTCCCCGCTCTGTGATAATTTCATCCCAGATCTTCCCATATACCATCTCATTGCCTGTGCCGGCATAAGAGAACACATCTTTATCCAGTCCGCTCAGAGCATCATAGAACTCGATGACGCACGAAAGACTGGTCATATTTCTTTGGTAACTCCGGTCCGAGAACGTGATAAAAAACACAGAAAACAGGGCAATCACAGCAATAAATATCACGGTACTGCTTGCCAGCTGCCGGATTCTGTCATAGACTGAGCCAGATTGCTTTTCACTGAAGATCCCACTCCAACTCATGATCCTGTCCCTTCTTCTGATCTGGAAGGCTGTCCATATCTGCTATATAAACAGGAAAATATACGGTCGGCATGTCCTGCTGTGCGTTGGACCTGACAGTCTGAAGAGAAGCCATTTCTTCCGGATTCCGGGATAACTGCTTCTTCAGCATACGGATTGCCTCATACCCTTCCCTCTCCCTGTCCCAGAAGACCGTTCCCTTTGTTCTCCCTTCCTCCACATCTTCTCTGATCCGATCACTCATTCCTACTGTCAGAGCACTTACCTCTCCCGCAGATGACTCCTCTGACAACAGTTTGCCAAGATGCTCTGATGCTGCCGTACTGAAGCAGTAAATCACAGATATGCCATGGTAGTCGGACAGCAGCTGCCTGATCGAATGCCGGACTTCCGCCTTTTCTCTCCCGCAGGATCCGACAAGAATTCTGATATCCTGCAGGGCGTCATCTGATGAGGCTGCATCGCGGGATGCCCGCAGCCAGCGCTCCTGAGTTGAATTTCCTGCCCGGTCTGCAAGCAGCAGAATACTGGATTGTACGTTCTCGTGGGTGCGTTCTGTCTTTCTCAGGCAGTCTGATGCCATCTTTTCCATTTTTTGACCGACTTCAGCCGGATCCGGCCCGATATAGGCTGCCCTGGATGCGTTTTCGATATCCTCCTCCACCGTCACGACCGGAATTTCCTGTTGTGCCAGCTCCTCAATCCGCGGGGCAAGATCTCCATCCTGATCATTCCCCCCGCTGGTAACAACTCCATCCACCTTTGAATATGCCGCCCACCGGAGCAATCTGGCCTGGCTTTCATCATCCTTTCGTCTCATCCCTCTGAGCCGCGTATCCGTTCCAAGTTCTCCATCCGCCTTTTTGACGCCACGTGCAATTTCATTGTCTGCAGGTACACTGACAAAGGTAAAACGGCAGGTAAGCATCTCCCCGGGTTTTCTGCTGTGGGATTTTGCCGTCCGTTTCGTCACGCCGAACTTCTGCTGGATCTTCGTGTTGAAGGCAGATTTTGCAGGCAGCCCTTGATTGCCGACGATCCGATGCCAGACGTACCGCTCGATGGAACAGAAGTCGTGGGCATAATTCCGTGCGTATGCCATGATATCCGGAGCGTTCCGCATGGACAGTCTTGTTTTAGTTGTCAGAACACAGGCCATACAGATCACGCTCCTTTCTTCCGCAACTATTAATCGCCAACAAGATTATTCAAATCTTTTAAGAACGTATAGAAATTATCGTAAATTTCATCTTTTTCAATGCGATTGCCTTCGATATTAAATATCGAAATTTGTTCTTGTCCGTTTTTAAATACAATCGTATCGCCTGAAGCAAGTCTTCCAATGACAATATAACTATCATCTGGTCTATCACTATCATGTACATCTATTATGGGTTCATGAGCAACTCCATACAACTGCACGTCGACGGGATGAAATAACTCTCCGCCGTCAGAAAAGCAAAGCCATTTTTTATATTGTTCCGGTAATGCAATATGATACGCACTCTCAAAATTTTCAATTGAAAGATTCCCTGCAGCATCGTTAAGATCCTGTCTGCCCTGATCAAGTATGATGCTGTGAAACATCTCATATAATCCTTGATTAATACAAAAGCTGCCATAACGAATTTCATGATCATGCCATACATATGGCCTTCTTTCTATGGTCGTCCCGACAGGCAGGCTCAGGTATCGCATGATCTCAAAATCTATATTGACAATAGTAGAATAATGATAAATACCAATATTATTGGGGCTATTGATATACTCATCTGACTCGTCTCCATGAAAAACGCGCCATCCGCTATCCTGCTCATTATCAGGCTGCTCTCTATACGCGTACCTGATAGCATTTCTTTTGTGTTGAACTTCTACAAGAGATTTTGGTGCCATAATATAGCCAAGGTTGCACAAGGCTTCCGGTCGCCTCAATGTTTTATTTATGGCGGCAGCTAATCCATGATTTTTTGGATTATCTGACAACAATTGATTAAGTTCATCTTTTGGCAGATATTTTAGCCCGACACACCATTCGTCAGGAAAACCGCCAACAAACATCATATAAGGCAGAGATCTTTGATCTGGAGTCTGTATCCACAACGCATCGTCGTAAAAGAAATCTTTGTGCTGTACGTTATTGCACGCAGGGATAAACTTTAATTCTTCCCCATGATATAGAACCATATAACATCACCATCCAATCCTTCAGCAGAGAATTCATCAAAATATCCTCCGAATCCATGTTCCCATTGACCGGAGGATAATGAAAAGATTATACTTATTTTGTTCCATCTCCGGATGGGACGTCTGCGGGCGGCATATCTTCAAGCTTTGGCGAGGGAGAAGCTTAGCAGCTAATTTTGCTGCTTTTGTGATTTCGAATTCCATAAAATATTCTTCCTTCATATGTCCGCAGAGCCCGGGACGTGGGAGGTATCCCTGGGTGCCTATATATTTACCATCCCAATTTATTTTATCTATCATTCCACAAGCCATTTGGTACATACTTCTCCTATAAAGACTGAATTCTCCTTCTTTATAATTTTCCATAACTTCCCTATGACATGATAATACCTCAGTCATTTTCTCTTTATATTCACCTGGTTGAATAACAAATGGCAACTCAGTATAGTCAGCTAATAATAAACTTTGCATATAAAAGAAATTTACCACCTGTAATATTGCTGCAACGTCATCTTCATCGAGTATTTCTACTATTATTTTTGAAATCCTATCCGGAATATCTGTGTCCCCATTAACGAACAAGGGATAGAGACAATATTCCAATAAGGCCCTTATATCGGTTAAAGTAGTAAACTGTGAAGTTCGTGTTGTAATTCTATATGAGGGGTCTTTTCCAATAAAGCAATCTTTTTCCCTTTTCTGTTTGATACTTCTTTGATATATACTGATAGCAAACCTTGTTTCTTGTTCACTTATTAATTGATATTTCATTTTTGAGTCCCCCATCATCTTCAAAAACAGCAATTCGGCTTTGTAATAAAGGGCTATTTAGTCCTAATATTACTTGTTTATGCATATCCGATTGGGAGTTATTATTTATAGCCTTGAAAGTATTAGGATATGTTAATTGAAAACCATCTTTCTGGAAAACAATATCATTCTCCATCATTTTGTTTCCTCCGTCTCATCCCAAAGGTATGCGCCAAATGAAATATCCTGATCATCTGGATATGTCTGCGATAATAATACTTTCTCATCAGATGGACGAATAATCTCTATTTTTATATGCCAATCACTATTTCCAGAAAGTACTTGAATCATTTCCGAATTCATCACTGTAATAAGCAATGTATGACCAAATTCAACTACCCATTCAGGTGTTTCTGCATATAAAGTAATTGAGTCAAATCCCTTTGAATAAATCAACTTATATCCAGATGTTTTTTCAAATTCTGCAATTTCCTCCTTGAATTGTGATTCCTCCTCAGCGATTCTACTGGCAACTTGTCTCTTTGTAGCTACTATCTCAATATTACTGTCATTGTTGATAAAAACATCATCAAAAATATTGGCCTTCTTCCAAGCTGCTGCTGTTTCCGCAGCTGTTTCATCTGACCCAAGATAATCGGTCAATATATAATGCTCTGGGCTTTCGCTCTTTCCAGCACAACCTGTACACAGAAATGATGTAATAAGGCAAACAACAATGAATTGGAATAATTTCCTAGTAATTATTTTCATTCCAATGTTCTCCCCAATGCACAAAGAAATTAAGCAAATACCAACACCCACCCATAGTCAGCAATAAAATGTAATACCACTCCTGTTACAAGGGCAGCTCCGCCAACTTCCGCGGCAACTTTTCCTTTCTCTGGATCATAATTTAAGGAATGTCCTACTACATAAACAGGTTGTTCAACAGGTATTGGTTCAGCATCAGGCTGTGCCTGTGCTGTAATTTTCAAGATACAAAATAGGTACAATCACACAGGGCAGGGACTTTATAGGCTTTAGATCCGACATGCAAAATCTGTGTATTTGATGAAAAAATTAATTTCCCCGTGCACTTTTTTGTTCTACCTCATTCTTTTGCATTACACAAGCTTAACAAATACACCAGGGATTTTGCAGTAGAAGGAATTACTTAGAATTTTTTAATTCATTTAGAATTTTTAACCTCCTTAAAAAATCCTCACACGCTTCCTCCTCACTATTATATTCAGCTATAGAATTTGTGAATAAGCCTGCACGTTCAGTTGTAACTCCTACTATCCATTTACCCTCTATTTGCTTTATCACCATTTCTTCAGGAGCATAATATCTGTCCAAGCAAATATTCGCATATTTCAATCCTTCATTGTTTACAATTTTTTTTAAGTCTTCAATCCTCATTTATTTGTTCTCCATACTTTCATTTATAAAAATAGACGAATCAATAGGTGCTTTTCCAATAATATTTGATAGGCTAGTAGTGTTTACCATATTGGGTGGAACAGGTATCTCTTCTATAATTCCCAATTTTTGTAGTGTGTCAACCGAAAGTCCTAACTCCCATTGTGTCGCACCGCCTGTTCCCCATCCCTCTACTCGGGCTGCTGTTCCCTTATAGTTAACAAGATTTGCATCAATATTTTGAATAACTACACTGTAGCTGTCAAGCAAGGCTGACATATCCTTCATGTAATTATCGCTCCATAACTTTCCTTTCCAATCGTTATACTCTGTATCAATATATGATGTTAAAGAATCTTTATTATTAATCATGTCTGCCTTTTTCTCAAGGAGTTCATCATATATCTTCTTAATTTTTTTTGCTTCCTGTCGATATGATTCTCCTGCCTTTTTTGCGTTGTTATACCATGAAACAGCATCATTATATGCTGATCTTAAAGAATCTAACGCACTCATAACGCCATCCTTTCCACAAATTTATACTTTCAAGTCTTCAAGAGTTCTTGCATCTCGCCTCTAAAATAATCACAACGTTTCCATATCATGAAGAAAGTAATAATAACCATTACCGTTCCTACTATAGTTACTGCCATTCCCCAAGTATCCCACTTGCTACGATCGATCACTTTTATCAATGCAAAAGTATTCACACTTATATTGGAATTTTCCCTCTCACTTACGGCAAGATCCATACAACATAGCACTTCAAGTGCCAAGGCAATTATTGTCAATACAATACTCACTATACGAGTAATAATAATCTGTCTCTTAATTGATGCAGGTAAGCGTTTTATCTGTTCATCGTGTATCCGTTTGGACAGCTGTTTATTTCCTTTTAAATTATATTGCATTAATTTTTCGGGATTCTTAAGGAATTTCAACCTTCCTAATATATTCACCTCAAATCCAATCAAAATAAATATGGAAATCAATCCATAAATATCCATCATTATCCCAGCCTGTGGTGAGAATGCAAATATTAGGAGTGTACAGAATCCCATTAGCCACCAAAGTTTATATTTTTTTCGTTGCATATACATACTCCACATAATTAATCCGCCCAGATATAAGGTAAGGTAATATCTAATGCAAGACCGAGTCCCAGCTTACCACCCAACTTTACGTTGACAGTATGGACATCAATAAAGTCTGTATCTATTACCTTTTTCCCAGATATTGAGGCTTCACCACCTACCCCAGCTGTTAACTTTGGTGAAGCCCCAATAGAGAATAAGTGTTCATCATGGCCAGTGCTACTATCCTTAGCTTTAACATGTAAAAAGTCCACATTAGCGCTCGCACTCACTTCTGCTGTAGTTCCTTCTCCTCCTACACCAAATCCCCATTCATCTTTTTTAATCACCAGTGAAGTGACAAGTACAGTAAGTATGCTCGGGTTCTGCGGCATACCGGGGATCCAAGGAATTTTTCCCGCACCACGCGGTTTACCCAAATAGATACAGGCAGAAGCTTCCGTCATCGCATTCCGTCAGATACACGTCTATGCTCCGGGTCTTTGCCCGTGTACCGTCCTTGAACACGGCGTACCAGGCAATGATCTTCTCCTGTTTCATCTTCTTCGCGATCGGATGGCCCCCATAGCCCGGAAGCTGCTGCATAGGTTCCATCTCTCTTCTGCCGGCTTCCTGAAATCGCTTTCTCACTTCTTCCTGCATATCCAGTTTCAGCGTCAGGCAGATGTGCGCATATTTCTCCCACAGGGAAGTCTTTACCTCCCCCTCCTCACTCTGCACAAGATCCTGCAGTTTCAGGTCCAGAAGTTTCTCCACATATGCCGTATATCCCTGTTTTTCTATCCTGAATTTCCGTAAGAATCCTGTCATGCCGCACACCGTCAGCAGAACCGCGGCAGTTGCCGCGATCAGCAGGACCGCCAGCGTCCGCCTTCTGCTGTTCTTCCTTTCCCTATTCATGCAGTTTCCCTCCATATTGTTTTCAACAGGAAGCCTGCTTCGCCTGATGGTCCCGCATCGTGTCCACCATATCGCTCACATTCATCTTCTCGTCATTGACCTCCGTGGTCTTCTTTTGAGCAAATGGTGCTTTGATACCGGATACTGAATATCATTATTGATTCCATAATTCTATTCCAAATTCAAGTTTTTCATCTGGATATAGAACATCTATCAATGTTCTATCATCGGATGGCCTTATTATTTTTAGATTAATCTTCCAATCGTTTTTTCCGGAGAACACCTGAATCATCTCAATATTGAATATCGCAAGACTAAGCTCAGAAAAATAAGCATCCAATCCATCGCTTGTTTCCATATATGCAGTTAGGTAACTATAGTCAGCTGCCCATTCAACATTATCTCCAGTGATATCTTTAAAATTCTGTACATGTTTTTTTAAATCTTTCTCATTCCACTCAACAAAATTTGCTGCCTGTTTATCCGTTGCCTCAGCTGTAAATTGATGAGCACCTGTAACTGTTACATTTGAAAATGTCTTTTCCTTCTTTAGTGTCTTAACAAACTCATTGAGCCCGTCTTCTGACCCGAAATAATTAGGCACAATATATGTATTGGTAGGTTCATTTTTTCTCGAACATCCACATAAGAAAATAGCGGCAAGTATTACAAGGATAAAAAACAAAGACTGAACAAAATACTTTTTCTTTTTCAAATAACATGCCTCTCTTTACTTGTTTATACTATTTTTTCACATTCATACTCCACCCAAAGCGGGTAGTGGAACTCCTCCAGGGACCTCTATACCAAAAGGCAACGGAATCCGATTTCCCGGATATACATCGATTTTATCGGGATCCATTTCGACATATACTTTACCACTAGCATTATCACAATATTGACCATTATCCTTTGCAGCCATATCTTCAATAACGGCTTCAGGCTGCCCAGCTCTGCTATCATTGTACATTACATCCATTGATGAGGTAACTGTAATCCCATCCTCATTCTCTATACTTGCTTCATAATGGTACTTGTAACCGTCTGGGGTATAAACAACGGAAGATTTTGTTGTAACTTCAGCTCCATCGATAGTAACCTTCTTTTCAACACCATCTGGTCCCAAAGAATAGGATGTGCTGTTATCGATCTTAGATGTAATTGTTAGAGCATCTTTTTCTATTTCTAGTGTTTTTCCCAGCTCCTCGTTACTTATCTTATCGAAACTGTTCCATCCTGATCAGAACTAATTTCATTATCATCTATATCCACCTCTAAAGTTGCATCTACTCTGGGACATTTCCATAGCAAAAGCCCATTTTCATCTATTGCATTTCTAATAGTATTTCTCCCCATTCTTATTTCACTTGATAATATTATGTACTCATTACAAATCTAAAAACACACGAATGGGTACAATTCCTAATTTTCCTTGAAGTTCCGTCTCCATATTGCTTGCAAACTCTTTCAGTTTATCTGTCTTGTCTCCCTCATGATTGATATCAACGTAATTGCCATTTTTGTCAAACTCAGGAGAGGTGGCAATCTTTAGTTCCAAAGTGTCAACTGTCACGAATTCCGGAGACATACTTTCATCGTAGAATGTGAGAATTTTGCGGTCATCCTCGTTTTTTATCTCCTGATATGAAACAATATTGGGCCAACTTGCCTTAACGAGATCAATCACATCTTGAGGGATCTTGGAATCTTCTCTAATATTTTCCGCTTCTTCTTCAAGCAAATTCTTATTATCTGGTGATAGTCTATCAAAATGAAAACCATTTCTAATATATATGTACGAAAGGCCACACAAGTCAGCTTTCTGAGCATCAGACTTCTCTTGATCTTCCTTCGGAATAAACTTCTCACTGCTTTCTAGTAACTCTTGATCATACCTATCAAGATTCAAAGTCTTCACAACATATTCACTAAATACTTTTCTATATAATTTCTCTCCATTTGTTTCTTCGGTCATTTTTGCCCCCACCTCGATTCCGCTATCTTCATCTGTGATTGCTTCCGAACTAGCAAAACAAGTTGTATATACTCCTAGAATGAGTAAGGTCATACTAATGCAGGCAAAAATCGTCAAAACGTGTAATACCTGTATATTTCGCATTCGCTTATACATTCCAGAACCTCCAATCATATTTCATCATATTGTGAATCCTCACCCGCCTAATCCGGCAAGCGGATATAGACGGGGCTTCCAGTCTCAGCAACGACCCCCTTCGGGGAGCTTTTCCTTCGAGGAACCGCTGCCTGCCGCTTTAAGCGGTACTGGATTCCTAACCACGCATTCGGCGCAAACTCAGCCCTCTGACACACGGCTTTAAGTCCAGGATGAAGCTGAGGTCTTAAGGCCTTGAACGGACAGAGCACCGCATAAGCGTTAGAGCGTGGCCAGGTAAATCTTGTTTATCTAAGCTTTGTTATATATTGCATATATTTACTTTACGATATTGCAGTTTCGTTGATAATATCTGTTATCTTCTTATTGCCCTCCTTGAAAATATCGATATCAGGGGAATAACCACTTAGGTTTTCTACATTCGTACATGTATCAAGCCATTTATAATTTCTGAGATCACAATCAATGATCTCCAAAGTTTTGGCACAAGATAAATCAGATTCATTGCTAAGTCTAACATCTTTTAACGTCAAATCGATACTAGCATCACGAAAAATTAGGTGATCTAATCCAACAACTGTAGACATTTTTTTTACAAGAATAATATAAGCATCCTCATCATTTCTAACCTGGTTAATTAATGATTCCATGTGGGAATCCTTGATGATAATCGAGCTTAAATTATTCATACAATTTATCTCGCTCAAATCTATTTCACCTGGTTTTGTATAACTGGAATCATGATAGTTATCATCATAAATAACATCGATCTCCAAATGAGATATTTTCTTTAAACTAGCTTTTCTAAAAAACGGTGATACGTTACCATTAGTAGCCCCATTGCCTAAAGAGTATTCGATTGCATAACGTAAAGCCTTACTCTTAACGTACTTGTAATTCCTACACAAAAAAATGACAGATACAAGTATAACGATAAATATGATTGATAAAATCTTTTTCTGTATTCCCTTTTTCACCTACCCACATCCTCCTCGAGAATTTCTTGTTCATTAGAGATTGAAACAGCGCACGAAATAAGTGATTTCGCTGCAAAGCGAGAAACATCCCCGCCAATAGACTGTATTTCATGATAAATAACGGAATGCTTTAGTTCTATCTGATGAATAGAAGTAACCGTGGACTGTAGCCTCTCAGCTTGTTCGGTTATTTTTTGGAGTTACTCCAAATTCATAAATTTTAAAAGGAAGCGTCGCCCCTTTATGGGGCGATTTTAATATTTAGTCTTGGTGTTCGATATACTGTTCGATAGTTTTCTGCGAAACCTGCCATATAAAAAATAAAACGTGTCGTTCGTCTTTTTTTTTTTTTTTTACATATTAAATATGTCTAAAAAAACAGGAGGCGCGTTAGTGGCTCGGAACGATGTATATGTCAGGAGTCGAAAATCCTTGCTTTAAGCAGCCAAAAGTTAAAGCCGCATAATTAAATCTTTTTCTCTGGGTATATCCTGGGGAAATTAAAAACGGGCTCAAGTCAAGAGTCCGGTGATGCAGCCACAATCCTCTGTACCGAGGGAGACGGGCTAAACGTCCAGTATGGGAGACTTACGCCAGGACCATATGGGTGAGCTGCAAGCTTACGGAACTATAAAGAGTAGGGGCCTTTAGCAAGCCCCGGTCCCTTTATGGGCCGTGGGTAAATTGACTACGATATTTCCTGAAATTCCATTAGCCGGGCTTCGATATTTCATCAAAACATATCAGACTGTAAAGCTGATTCAGACTCCCAAATTTGGGAATCGACATCTAATGGTTCTTCTGGGTATATTACCTGATATAAAACCTTATCATCGGAAGGTCTGATAATTTGGATATTTATTTCCCAATCAGGAATTCCACTAAATACCTGAATCATTTCAGACTGATACATAGCCTCTGTCAATGCATCACCTAACTCATTCCATGTCTTTTGATCAATTGCCTCAATGTAGAACGTAACTGCCGAATAATCACTTGGATAACTAACCTTATTCCCAGTGTTCTTCTCAAACGCATTCATATATTTCATAAACATGGTAATGCTATTGGACACCCATTCTTGACATTGTTCTTTGGTTGCTTTCACATATATTTCTTTACCCACTATCCTCGCATCGTTAAAATCATGGTTCTTCTTTAAATTCCGCACATATTCTTCTGCATCATCCATATTTCCCATGAATTGCGTAATTACATATTCTTGTGTCTTGGGGCGCACAAACAAGTAAACTATACCTACAGAAATCAGCAGAACAAAAATAAGTAATATTCCAATAAGATTCTTTTTTTTCATTTTTTTCACATTTGTTATTATTTGTTGCTCAATTTGTTGCCCAATTTGTCCATATTAAGGCACAGGTACAAGTCCAGGCAAACCTACTGGGGCAGGAGTCGGCATTGATCCTCCAGAACCAACCAATGGATCAAACAAATGAATATAACAAAATTCTGATATCGAAAAAGTAATCACTTTTGTATGGAAACAATAAATCTTTTTCTCCCCATTGCGATGGCATCCCCTGTCCTAATTTCAGTAGCTTCCAAAATTTTAGTATCATTAACCGAGGTTCCGTTTGTCGAACCCATATCTTCAACGTACACTAATCCTTCGTTAATAAATAGCCTGCAGTGTTTTCTTGAAACCGATTTATCATTTTCCAGTACTATGTCGCACACCGGTTTTCTACCAATAATAATACTATTTGACAATTCGATCTCGTGTTTGTCCTCGGGATTTGCCTCGTTAACAAGGGTTACATGGAAACGAGTTGGAACAACATCACGTATCAAAGCAGTAGTATCTTCATCCTCACCCTCTGTGCGCAGCTTTCTCAATGCCTCATCCATTCTCATCTTAAACGACAATTCTTCGGCATCCTGATAACCAACCATAAATACCTGATCAATATTATTATTATTAAATAAAATTATCTTACTTGCATCCAAAAAGCCTTCCGGAAAAACAACACCTACATAGTCATATATACGGTCCGGATTTTGCGCACTCCTTTGAGCTAGCCCCACAACCATTACCTTTTTCTTGCTATTTTTAAGTAAAACAACGGATCCTATTGGAAGCAGTCCATTTATCTCCATAATTACATCCTCCACTTTTCAATTTTAGTATTTGGCCCCTACTTATTCAGGAATTTTCTTTACTAAGTAAGCATAATTACAACAAACGTAATGTTCTAAGTATCTATATATCATTGCATTCATCTAAGCAGCAATTTATTTTCCCATTTTACCGCATCTTTATCCATATAAATACAGCCAAGCAGATACATACAATCGAAAATATCAACGTCGCCCTGCCACTGCTTGCATGAACTTCATTTGCAGCAAGGCCGGGGTCCGTAAATCTAAATAAGCATCTGCCAGATTTTAGCATTTGGTATTCTATTTCATATTCTTTATCTTCATCTATCCTTTTCTTGTTTTTATATGAATGCGTTCTGCCTCTCACTATTCCCTTATCTGTATAGCAATCACCATAATAACGTGTTGTATATGTTCCAATATTTTTCCCGTTCAAAAGTACTTTTCCTTCAACCCATTCACCTTTACTGGAAGAGCTGGACATTGCCTGTAATCTGCTGATACAGAAGAAAATAATCGCAATAACAATAAAAAATATCGCCAATCTCATAATGAAAATTTACAGGCGGTGGAAACCCACGAATTTATTCGTGGGAGGAACCGCCCTTTCCTCCTTTCAAATGCTTAATCTTATCCATATAAATACAGCCAAGCATGCACATACAATCGAGAGAATCAAAGTCGCTCTGCCCTTACTTGCATGTACTTCGTTTTCAGCAATACTCGAATCTGTAAATCTAAATATACAGTCTCCAGTCTTTAATATTTGATATTGTACTTGATATTCTTTATCTATAAATATTTTCTTTTTGTTCTTATAAGGGCCGGTCCATCCCTTAATTATTCCATTATCTGTATAGCAATCTCCATAATAGCACGTTGAATATGTCTCGATATCTTTCCCTGTTAAAAGGACCTTTCCATCTATCCACTCATTTCCGCTTTCAGAATAAAGCCTCGCCTGCACTCTGCTTATACAGAAAAAAATAACAGCAATAACAGCAAAAAATATCGCTAGCCTCATAGTTACCCTACTTTTCATCCAAACCTATTAAAACCAACTAGTTACTTCACTCCAAGCATCCGTAGCAGCATCAGTTACATCATTCCATGCAGATTCAGCGCCACTAACAACTGTATTTACAGCACCACCTATATCCGCCTCAAATCCAACAGAAACGCCAACCCCTAATGAAGCGCCAAGATCAACTTTAACTACACCATCCTTAAAGCCAAGATCCGCATGAGCACCAACACCAAAGTTTACGGATCCATTAACGCCTACTTCACCACCAAGAATGTTGACATCAACGTTTCCAGAAACTTCTGCCGCTATAGCCTCTGCACATGCTGACACACCAAGTTGTGGTTGAAGTTTTCCATCCTCACCATAAAGCTGCGCAGCTCCACTCACCTTAGCTGAAGCCTCACCAGCGGTTACGTTTACATCAGAACTCAATCCTAGGTTTTCATCACCTACAATTTGCTGCGCCCAAGATGCTGAAAGAGCGGTAACGCTTGCACCTATCTCTCCGGATACGCCCGGGCTGAATAATTACTTGTCCGGTCGCCAAAGAGATCAACTAAAAAAGTCTAACTTTGAGGGGTCGCCTCAATCGCAGCCCCTTTTCTTGTATTCGTTTTTTGTTCAGGAAGTAAAAATTCCGGAAAAAGTCTTAAGGATGTTGTTGATTGCTTCATCAGAGCTTTCATTTGCCTGACTCAGCGTGATATTGCTTGTAGAGTAAAGCGAATCATCGTCGTCAACTGTTCCAAAGATGTTCTGAAATTCCTTCTGGCTCCTGAGCTCTGCAAGCGCCTCTTCGACAAATGGCTTTGCAGCTCCAGTCGCGATGCCAAGTGCTTCTCCAACCTGGGCAAATGTCCGAACGCCCTTTTGGTCAAATCCGAATCTGAGAAGAAGTGCCTGAACTTTTTTAGGTGAGAGATTTGAAATGCACTTTCTGAGCGTTTCAGACGCTTCCCGCTTCTCTGCTGCTATTTCCGGATCCGAAAACTCGGATACGGTGTCAGGCTGTTCCCTATCCTGTGCGTCATAGGGTACATAATTCTTCATGCTAAGGAACGACATCGCAGTCTCGACCTGCGATATAGAAAGACCTGTCTTCTTCGCAACCATCTGTGATGTAGGCTCTAAGCCTTCTGCCTTAAATTCCTGAATTGCAGAGTTTACCTTTTTGTTGATTTTCCCGTAGTGCGCGCTGGATGTATGCTGCTCGAAATTGCACTGGGTTACAATTTCGTTTTTTATATAGTTGAGAGAATAGTTTGAGAATGACCCTACCTGATCGAGGTCTCCAGTATAGTTGAGTCCGTATTTTGTCAGAGCCTTAACCAGACCTGTAAATCCGGAGTTGACCATATCGCCATAGTTGTCGCCGTTGAGATAGGAGCCGCAGGTCCTGGACACGACACGGCATACCCACTTGTAGTAATGTGCATATAAAAACTGTGTGCAGTTTTTCATTGTATCGTGGTCTTTTTCTCTGACTGCCTTTCTATAAAGATCGGCAATCTTAAGGGTTTCTCTTTTAAGGCTGATGGCTTCAAGCTCTTCCTGTAAAGTCTTTTCCTGTCTGCTTGTATAATCCTTCTTTTCCATACTGTTATTCTCCTTGTGCATGCTTTTGTGTGAAGCGCTATCGACTGTGCTCATCGCCTTGCATCCTCCCATGCGTCTATCATCTCTGCCGTCCATCCGTCCATATCTGTTTCCGTACCCCATCTTGACTCCTCCTTCTTTTCTGGCTCCAGCACGTGGTCAATACCAAGAGCGTTAATCATGTCACACCGTGGAAGATTCATGAATCGCCGCACATGCTCTATGATATCCCTCAGGTTGTCGAGATCATTCGGCTTAAAGCCGACTGCTGCTGCCCAGTCATTAAAGACATCCACTTCTGTCGCTTCAGGGCCATACTTTGCAGCTGCAATGAATACCGCGAGGCCTTCCACGTTCCCGAACGTAACATCTTTATATGCGGCCACTTTTTTTGTCCTCCTTCCCTTCTATATATATTCTGTCTGATTTATTCCGATTTCTTCGCATTTTCAGGGAAAAATTTAGAAAAATATTATACAAACTTATGACATATTTCTTTCCTATAATTTGTTTATATTGCATATATAGTGTGCTCATTTCACAATACTGCCAGGCGACTCCCAAATCTGACGCACATTCTCGCACGGATATTGCCACGCATCGCTCTTATTGTCAATTTTCATATATCACGAAGCAGCATATTGGGGGAGTGTGTATTTTGCACTCAAAAAGGGCGGAAACAAATCCGCCCTTCTCGTTATTTTTACAAAAATATATTTTTCTCGGCAAATTTCCGGATATCGAATCTCATGCAAGCAGAACCGAGACCAGACTTCTGACAATTTCATTCAGATCCTGTTCTTTTGTGGAGTCATCACAGTCATTGTCCAGCTTGCACGACTCGCAGTCGTCGCAAGCACCTTGCTTCTTCGACGTCTTCATGCTTATTTCTGCCATGTGGCTTGCAGCCGCTACGATCCCAAGTTTATCCAAAAACATATTCAGCCCAGTAGAAAAGATCTTTTTCAAATCCTCAGTCTTTCCAAAGCTAAAAACCAGGTCATGAAAAAACTGATCACGGTCAAACCCTGGGCTTTCACTCTTTTCAAGATATAATCCGCAAATCCAGTTGTATAACTCACTTTTTGTCATAACGATGACATCCCCATTGTCGATCCTGAAATATCTGTATCCGGATCTCAGTGCGTCCTCCAAAAGTACCTTCGTGTTCTTCATAATAGAAAAACGGGCACACAGGCTGTGCGCCCTCCCCCTTTCGTGTTCTTGGTTAGATGCGGTAAAACCGTTATATGTGTCGACCCCTCATATATATTATGGAAGAATTAACGTGCTGAAAATTTCGATATATGCCAAGGACACAAAAAAGACAAAAGCGCCAAACAGGCGCTTTGTCCCAACGAAAAATAGCCAAATACAAAAACCCGCCTTCCGGGGGAAAGAAAGATGAGCCAAACATTTTCAGACGATATCTACGACCTGCATATTTCGTCCGTCATATCTGTATACGATATCTGACAAGTGGTCCACTGGCCTCTCACTGCTCGCTAGTATCATCTCATATGCTTGTGCAGGTGTATATTCAGTTTTTGCAATAAATAGCTTTCTGGCTGACAGCAGCAGGATATAGAATGGGCCATGTATTTTTTTGTACATCCGATTTAAAAAGTAGTCTGAGAATAAAAGCCCTGTGTCATACCATGGCGCAACAGTCTTGTCGTTATCAAGCTGTACAGAGCATAGCGTCATTTGACGTGGCCCAGTTGCCGGGTCATAACCAATCGGGGTGATAATCAGTTTTAACTTGTTGATGTTGTATATAGCGTTGTCGAATATATCCTGGACAGACACGCCCCATCTGTTGTATTGGTTATTACTAACAATTCGGCCACAAACGAAGGCAGGAAGGAATGCTGAAAAATCGATCATAAATGCCACTGTAAGATTTCCCTTAACCCGAATCGAAGGACTGTCACTGAGAACGGCTCCACTCGTAAGCGCGTTTACAATATATGGAAAAATAAAGCGCCGCGTCTGGGTAAAAGTCCACTTGTCGTATGCTTCATCTGCGAACATAGCTGCTTCGTCCAGTCTATCCTGATTGTCTTCTGCGTCGTCAAACATTCCAGGCGTGTCTTCTGTGATAAACGGAGGAAAAGTAAGGATGTCGGCGGGTTTCCCGTTCCCGTCTTTTTTTGATTCATTGTCTTTAGGAGTGTGCTTTGCCTGTTCTTTTGAAAAATCAAACATATCAGCCATAAGTTTCCCTTCCTTTCGCCAGTGCTGGCTTGCGGTGCATGTGCAGCAGGCCGTGTTTTGCAAGTGCTTTTAGAAGTATTTTTAGACTGGTTCTACAGTTTATTATGTATTGGAGTTTATTTTGCAGTCAGTGTTTTGGAGAAACGAACTCTCCTGCCGCATTTTCTTCCTGGTCGTTTTCAAGATCTGATGCTTTTCCTAATGATACACCGTTTTCTTTTTCTTCATCAACGGCATCACCCTTTGGCATGTACCATGATGGAAAATGATGTTTCCGGGGTGCTCTCATACTTTCAGGGCCCATTAGCCCTATGGCTATACCTATTATAACCATAGATGTAAATATAATAATACAGGAACTAATTAAAAGAGCCATAGTCTTTCCTCCTTGTTATCCCGCCTGAAATGTATTTGTAGAAACGACTGGCAGGTTGAACATTTCTACAATATTTTTTCGTTCCTCCTCTCTATATTTTGGCAAAAAAGAAGGCGCGCCAAATAGCGCGCCTTACTTTGCTTTAGCTGAAGCCTTTTTGTTGGCTTCAACAAGCGCCTGGAACGTTTTCACGAATCCAGGATGATCGAAACTAACCCATTTTTGATCTTTTGAGCCCTTCGACCATTTTTTCCCTCTTGGCTGACTTTTTGTTATAAGCAGCCAGGAGATATTGCAGTCTGTATATCTGAATCCTGTGTGATTTACAACATCGGCTTTTCTCGCAAGCGCTATCGCTGCAAGACCGATATCCTCGGTGACAACAATGTCACCCGGATCACAGGCGTTTACAATGGCAAGGTCAGCGCTGTTTTTTCCAACGTCGACTCTGTGTATTTTACAATACTCATCTTCGATTTCGTGCGAATAATCACAGTACAAATGTACTGGGATTTTATATTTCATTGCGATGCTTTTTATAATATCACGGACACTGCACGCATCCGCGTCTACTAAGATTTTACACATAGTCTTTTCCTTTCTTTATTATATGTTTTTCGGCCCTCTGTACTGAGCCAGGTCTTCATAACTGTTTACGCCAGCTAATCTGAATACCTGCGCTTCGACATTTGGCATGTCTACAGTATCGAGGTCATAATCTTTTGACAGCCAGCTGTCGCTGGAAATGTCATAATATATCGATCCATTTCTGGTATTCGCATATATCCGCGACTGTCGTTTATACCCTGCAAAATATCCAATGCCGGTGATATGCGCTTTCATTTTTTCCCGTTCCTTTACAGGATCATAAGAAAGCGCGCTCTGAACCGCTTCTCCAAGGACGGAAACGATAGCCCGGTTTATTGACGGACCGTCATTTCCAATGTCTATGCCGTATATATCAGCAGCTTCCATAAGCCCCTTGTTGTGGATATTTACCATACAAAGATCATCCCGCACAGTCATGTGAGCGTCCCAGTATGGGCCAGGTTTTACCGCACATGCCTTGCATAATTTTTCATAAAGGGAAAAACCTTTTTTTGTCCATGTACAGGTAATACATGGACTATCAAGTATTTTTTGGATGTATGACAAAGAATCATTGATCCGTGGCATATTTTCCAGCTCTTTACGATTTAAGCCGTAGAGCTTTGAAGCTGCCGGAGTAAAATTTGAGTCTGGGCAGAACCTTATGTCCAGTATGTCAAAGATCGTAAATCTTCCATCTTTAAGCAGACTTCTTGAAAATGTAAGTCTGGCTATATCCGCCAGGCCTGCTTCCTTTTTTATAGATGTCGTGGCAAAGTTTACAGTTGCAAGAGGCAACGTTTGAGCCTCTTTTATCAGCGCCATGTTCCTGTCATAATTTCTCCACATTTGGATTCCCCTTTCTTTCTGCTTTTATTATGCAGAATTTGGAGAACGCCTATGTTTCGCATATGCTGGTACAAGCGTAGAAAGTTGTGCATGTTGTCAGGACTGCTGAGCGAGGCTTTTTGGACATTCAATGACCAGGAAGATGACCTCTTTTTGTAAACAGGGAAGGAGTTTCCCCCTTCCCTGTTTTTTGCAGTCATTGAATACTAGGGACTCCTCCAAACTGGTCAAGCGGTGTGCCGACCATTGAAGAAGCGTCACTATAAAGTTTTCCAAGGTCAAGCACTTCCGCAGGGGAAATTCCGGACCCCGATATCCACGAGTGGTACACAGGAGAATACATCAACGTACCGTATTCCGTGGAAACCGCCGTATTACCAGAGCCAAAATCGAAGTTTACTCTTATAACATGCGGCTGACATTTGCTGTCAGCCGCAGCCTTAGGCGGCGTTATAGGTTGTGGAGATTCAGGGAATGGAAGGTACTCGTCATCATCATCAGGCTCCATGTCAATCAAAGGACTGACAGGACTGCCAGATGTTTTTTGAACAAACCCTTCTTCTGCCGGTTCATTACCCATGCTTCCGCCTCTGATCAGCGGTTCGGAAGTGACGCCTTCGGGCACAGGCATATTTGTCTGTGTCGGGATTGGCGGCTGTGCTGATACGGGCATAGGAGCAGAACTGGCGACAGGTACAGCTGCTGCAGGCTGCTGCACATATGGTATCTGTCTATTCATCTGCTGCGGGCTGTGCGTCTGCTGCATTACAGCTGGCTGCTGCGACTGCTGATGTGACGGCTGCGTACCGTGCGACGGCTGCGGGCCGTGCGGCGGCTGCTGCTGGGTAAAAGCAACAGGTCGTGTCTGCTGCACAGCATCCTGAAGGTTACGGCTTGTCAGAAGTATTGCCCCTTTGAGGCTTATCTCCTGATCCGAATATACTTTCCCGTATCCTTCTACAATAAACCGCATGTAGCGGATAAACCACTTGTCAAAGCAGCGGTTTACCGCATACTGCTCCGGATTCTTAAGCAGCACGGTATTTCTTGTAGACATAGCCTCGTTGTGCTCATACCACGTCACTTCTCCGACAGAAAAAATTCCGTCTTTTTCGTCGGAGAATTCATATGAGACTGCGACGGGAGAACCTGTTTCAAAAGCTCTCCGGACAGGCTTGAAAAGCTTTTCTTCAAGCCCGTCATACAATGACTGGAGGAATGTATGACGGATAATCACATCACACCCTCCAGGGGTCTGCTTTTTATAGACTTCAGCTTCATATTCCTGATTTGTTCTAAGTGACTTGATTTTCATATTTTTCCCCTTTCTGTTTTCTGCCCGATATGTTTATATACCGGGCACGTTTGTCTGAAGTTTCTGCGGTTAGAATTTTGCTTCAAATACTACCCGCATAACTTTTTCTCTGATCTTATCGACCAAAGCGTAGTTTCTGCTCTCCTCAAATTCATTGAGGATTGAGAGGAAGTTTTTTATTATGTCGTATGGCCCATAAGGAATCGGGCCATATGCGGATGTAAGTTCTTCCTCTATTTCGGCGTACCTCTTTTCACCGAGCTGCGTTTTGAGCCCGCTGCTTTTCAGAAGATCTTTTGTCTTCTGAACAGGATCCGCAACAGAAGGCATCATCATCAGCTCCATCATCCTTTCCGGTATTTTTGTATACTCGGAAAAGATTTTGTTTGATGCGTCTGCCAGGATCCGTTCTGTGTCCGCCTTGTTTGTATGGCTGCGCGTCACATATGCACCCGGCATATAAGACACCCACTTTTCATCGCCGAGTCTGAACCCTCCGCGAATTATCGCTGAGGTATTTCCAACGTCCGATGTCCGGATTACAAGCAACGGCACGACGTTGTCTTTAAGCGAGTACACGCTCTTGAACTCTGCCGCTTTTTTAGGAAATTCAACTATAAGTTCCGTGACATCATGAGTCATCGTAAATGACTCAACGTTTGACGCCCCCATTTCTTTTGAGATGGGATCGACAATGCCTATAAGGTCCGCCTGCGGAATGATGCCGTAACGCATGGTAAAAACCGCGAAGATTTTGCGCATCACGGTTCCTGCGTCGGTTCTAAATTCTCTGAAAAGCACCTGTACCATCTCGTCAGAGTGGTACATTTCTGCTTTCAGAGTAGAATTCCTAAAAACTCTTACATCGGTTTCCCCACATCTGCCGGAGTCTACCCGAAGAACCTGAGATCTCTGCATAAGCGTGAGGTATGTTGACACGCCTACAAAGTAAATATCCTCAGGCTCTATAGCTGTGAGATCGGCAGGATTTTTTCTGATAACTGCAAGCATCAACTGCTTATAGTCACCGTTGTTTTCAGAGACAAGCAGCTCTTCCATGAGTTTTGCGTCTGCCCCAGCTTTAATCAGAGTCTCCGCGGAAATTTTCTTTGGAATAGCCATGTTTCCTGTATGAAGCCAGCCAGACAGCTCTTTGCCATCAAACTGGTTTACAGAAAACAAATCTATATCCCTGAATTTCACAGCCATTACCTTCGTTTCTTCGGTAATGGCATTTGTGAGACTTTTTATCTCACTCATATCCTTTGTTGTTTTAACAAAAGAATCATACGGCTTAACAGCCGATTTCCCGTACAAGGATTTCTGGAAACTATCTGTTATATCTGTTGCATCTGTTACGTTGATTTTTTTCAGTTCTGCCATTGATTCATCCTCCTGATTGTTTTTGCCTGTTCCATGAGATAACTGTTGTCTTCGACATACAGCTCTGCATTGGACAGGATTTTTAATAATTTTTCTTCATTTGCTTCGTTTACAGCTTCCTGAAAACGAAGCAGTTCCTTTCTGCATACAGATGTCGGTATCTGCCGGGTTTTCATGAGATAATTCATGACCTCGCACATCCATAGCGTCATCTGCTTTGTACAGAGTGTTTTTTCAGACTGCATTTTTCCTCCTTTCATCTGCGTTTGGTTACATCTGTATGATGTGTGTTTTCGTAAAATGCTATTTTTTCGGTTGGCTATTTTCCCCTTTCCTCATATATGGTGGCGGATTTTCGATCTAAAATTTTTCTTATATCACGAAGTGTGATGCTTGCACTTTGCCATATATAAAAAACAGGAGGCACAGGCCTGAACCTGTCCTCCTCCTGATCTCAGCGTCCGAATAACTGTGTGACAAAGTACGTGTATCCGTACGGTCCTTTTTCTGCAAATACTGCTACTCCAGCTGTCTTAAAGTTTGCATTCAATAGATTTGCGTTGTGCGTTGGGCTATCTGCAAAGCTTGACATGAACTGAACTGCCGTCTGGTATCCTGCCGCGATATTTTCTCCTGAAACATATGGATCAACTGTATACCACGGCTTTCCATCTGGTCTTGTATGGTCAAATACCGTCGTTATCTCTATGCTTCTCTGCATGGCTGCCTTTGTAAGCACTGCATTTTTGTAAAATTCTCCCAGTCCTTTGCTTTGTCTGTACGCATCCATCATCTGCAGTAGCTGCATAGACATCTGGGCATCATAGTGTCCATCTGCTATTTTGCCTCCTACATTTATAAAAAAATCTCTTCCATCTCCGTAAAGAGACATAACATTCTCGTTCTTATGCCTTCCTTTTGAATGGTTTGACGCTGCTTTACTTGTTTTTTTCGATGACCTCTTTCCTTTTTTCGCTGTTTTTTGAGTCTTCTTCTTTTTGCTTTTCTCTTTTTTCTTTTTTGACTGTTTCTTCTTTGATTGCTTTTTCTTTTTCAACTTTTTCTTTTTCGTCACCTTTTTCCTTTTTTCATTTATCTTTGGTTTTACTGGCCTTTTCTGTGACACTGATGCGTAGGCCTGTATCCCTGCTTTACTTATTCCCCTCGGAAGTGGAACTGCCGCAAGCAGTATGACCGTCATGAAGATAATTGTGAGTCTTGCGCATAGCTTTTGAAATTGTTCCTTTTTCACCTGAATTCCTCCCTTTCTGATTAGCTAGGTTTTGACCTTTTGCACGAAGAAATCATGGTGAAATTCAGATATTTCTAATTTGATGGTTCTAATACGCTCCATCACGCGTTAACGCGTTTTAACACGCGCTAACGCGCAAAAAAATAGGACTGGAGACAGGTCCAGTCCTTTGTGGTTTCATCAGCCAATGTTGTCGAGCCCGAGAAGGCTTTCGTTTCCTTCCTCTACCATCATTGTAATGGCATTTTCCTTATTGCCACCTGCAATTATAGCGATAACCGGGTTTACCTTGTATTTTACTGTGACTCTAACATAAGTTCCCTTGCCCCAGCCATTATTGCCGGACCCACTGGCATATTCTCTGCCGTTCTTGGATTTCTTCTTTTTCTTCCCCGCATTTTCTGTTATTTCTCCAGTTACCGGGTCTACTACGTCAACAGATACACCTTCCAGAATGACCTTTGCTCCACCTGTGATCTTCGTATTTTCCTTTGCTGCCTTTTCTGCCTGTTCTTTCGCTTCTTTAATATCGCTTGATACAACCGCTGCGCGTGCTGCTGCATACGTTACATACTCCATGCGGTTTTTGATGATTCCGACCTGAATTACGGATACAAGCAGAAGGAGCAGAATCGTCATCGCTGGAACAACCGTCATAAATCCGATAAACTCACCAGATCCCCTTGCCCAGTATTCTCTTTTGATAATTTTTCTAATCATGTAACAGCCCTCAAGACCAGAAGAATGACTGCTCCTATGGATATAAATACTGTAAACGGATATCGCGTTTTATCCTTCGTTGGAACCGGGGTATGATACAGCACAAAGTTTTTTACATTTTTTATAGCAAGTATGACAGCATCTACATCTGTAAAAAGAGCATAAAGAAAATTGGCTGCTACGCCTATAAGCATTGAAAAAAATGAGAATTTCAGCCCATATATTGCTGTCAACGCAATCAAAAACTTTGAGTCTCCCATTGCCATAAGATGCAGATATCCAAACGCCGCATATAACACGAATCCTATAGCAACAGGCAAAAGGTCTTTTTCCGGCGTAAGGATACAGATGAACGTTCCGATAAAGAACACCGGGAAGGTAACGTAATTTTTTACTTTCCTATACTGTATATCTGTGTACGAGCATACAGAAAGGAGAACAAGGGCGAGGATAAGCCTTATACATTGTACGATCAATTGAATGCCTCCTTTGCTTTTGTCGTAATCTTTCCTTTCGCCAACTTAAATATTCCTATCGCGATACCTGCAAGAACAGCCGCAACTGCCATGACGGCCAAAGCTTCAAGCGTTTCAGAACCCTCTTCTTCGATAAAAAATCTTCGCATGATTCTCCCCTCTTGTTATGCCAGTATTGGCAGAAATCTTATATGCGTCGCATGCATACTCGAAATCTGCCAACTTCAAGTTCTCTGAAACTCCCGATTTTTCCCAAATATATGGATTAGCTTCCAAACTCCTTCAGCCCGTCTGAGACTTCATATGTATAAGCATCGCGTGACTGCGTTATGACATCTGAATACATTTTGTTGCCATCCAAGTATCCCTTTGTGCTATACCAGTTGTTATCAGGGAATGTTGACTCTCCCAATATTCCTTTAGTCTCTGTTACAATATATTCATCTCCAGAAAGCTTTACGATTCCCTTATACTCGACCGGGAAATAGATGGTTGTTGTCTTGAATTTTCCTTCGCTGTTGCTTGCCTTTGCGGAATATACAACGATGTATTTATTTGAGTCTTCATCATTTGTCTGTGACTTTGAAATCAGCAGATATTCGCCCTTCAGGGACAGGGTGTCTACGGTAGAACTTTCACCATAGTTTTTTGCAATATAACTTTCGATCTGATCTTTTGCGTCTGTCTGCAGCTTTTCCTTGAAAGACTTCGAAATATCATCAAGTTTCTCTATGTCATTGCGCTCGCTGTAAATCTCGAATCCATCTCCGCATTCAGATATGAAGTTATCTCTGTTGCCATCGACAATTTCCGAATAGCATCTTACCGGATTGACATATCCTCTGATGGTATCCCAATAATCATTCAGAGAGGTCGACCCAACAATTCCACAGTTTTCATCATAGCTAAGGGAGTCTCCGCTTTTCAGAATATTTGCAAACTGGACTGGATAGTAGACTTTTGTTGTACTGAAGCTTCCGAATAAACTGGAAACGTCTCCCTTGTATATCACATACAAACTGTTATAGTACTCGGAGTATGTATCATAATAAGTGAAGCTGTCTGGTTCAGCGTTATCTTTTACGGTGCTAAAAATATATCCGGCATACTCAAGATTGTTCATGGACATGCTTTGACCAAAAGAGCGGGCACCGTAAGAGTAAATCTCGTCTTCAGCTTCTTTTTTTACATCGTCCAGAAAGTCCTTTGTCAGGCTGTCATATGAGGTTACATATTCATCCAAACCGCTTACGGTGTACTCTTTTGATATCTTATCTGGAACCTTTCCAATACTATCGGCATAGTACTCCATATCGGTATTTGAAAGATATACTGTTACCTTGTCGCCGTTTCTAAGACCTTCTGTATTATCCCAGTCAAAGTCACTTAAATCCAGCTCGTCGCCATCGTAGCTGATCTCAGGGATTCCTTCAGAAGACACTCCTGAAAACTTCACATTAAGCCCGTCGAATGGATCAAACTTTTCAAGTTCTGTCAGATTTGAAACCTTATCCTTTCCATCCTTGGCCTTAAGATCACAATTGATATATTTTGATACGTTCTTGCCAATCTCCCACGAGTATTTTATCGCATCGCCATTTGACAGACCGTTTCTCTTATCAAGGCTCACCACAACGTTGTTTTGAATGTAGAAGATCGGGTCCTTGTATTGCAAGCCTTTCTCTTGGGCTTTTTTCCCAGCACGGGTAAAATGCAGCTTGCCTTCATACTTTTCTCTTACCGCATCCCAGTCAACGGAATACTCTGCTGTTCCGTATCCATCATATCCTGATGCACCAATGTGCAGATATTTGTTTAAGTTAATAACTTCTTTGCGGTTTGAAGCTGCTATGGCAATAAATATAACTGCAAGTATTATTGCACATATCCCAATGCAAACTTTCTTGGGTATCGCCTTGCCTTTTTTGCACATACTTGTTTTCCCCCTTTTACAAAAAATACCGAAAAACTCTGTCTCTTATATTGTGCGAGAAAACCATGAGCCAAAATCTCCACATATCAGGGACGGCGCGAAGTATTGGGAAGCGTATGAGGAACGCTAAAACCTCTCCTGATCTCAATCTTTGAAGCGTCTACGGTTTTCTTATTCGTAGTAAGTCTTCCTACAAACAGAATGAGCGCCATACCTCCAGCAGCACAGGCAAGTATGACAAGTGCTTCCAGGATTTCCATTCCGTCTTCCTCCCTGAATACTCTTAGAACATTTTTTAGCATAGCCCGCCTCACATCCCATTGATATCCTGCTGTATTTTTGACAGGCTGCCCGCCGTCTTGTTCTTTGCCGCTGATGCTGTTGACTTGAACGCCCCTGATACTGCTGCTACTGCGACTAATGCGACGGAAACAACGCCCAGGATCACGATCCACTCAAGCGTTTCCATACCGTCTTCCTCTCTGAAAAATTTTGTCATGTGTAGTCCTCCCTGAATGAACACAGCCAGGGGAAATGCCCTGGCTGTGTTTTACTGTGCTGCGTCAAGCGCTGTTTTCATGTCGTCAAGCCCTTTTCCCGCCTTGTCCTTACCGGTCGTCGCAACGCTGTTGAACTTAGGCAGAATGTATGCTACAGCACCGATTGCGATTGCAACAACGCCGAGAATAATGACCCATTCGACGGTTTCCATACCGTCTTCTTCCTTAAAAAACCTCGAAGTTTTTCTCATGGCAGATATAGAGCATTACATCTTTAATGCTCTTTCCTCCTTTCCCAAAATAGCTGCTTATACTTACCTGCTTATCGCGTTCTCAGATGCTGACTTCAGCGCTTTGAGCTTTGGAACAAGTACCATCAAAAGACCGATAATTCCGGCAGAAATGGCAAGAACGACCAGAAACTCAAGAGTCTCGCTTCCATCCTCATCTATGAACTTATATATATTGTGTGTTTTTGCGAATTCCAATTTTTCTCCCTCCTGTTACATTAGCGTTTGGACCATTGGGTATACCAGAAGTATGACCATAGGAATCAGCGTGAAAATAATAACCGGAATAAACACCATGGTTTTCGTCTTTGTGTCGCGCTCCTCTATTCGGTATACCTGTGATTCTTCAAGCTCCTTTGCCTTTCTTGCGACTGCCTCCCTGATGTCGTTCCCGTTTTCATATGCGTTGGTGATATCCAGTATAAGTGAGCTGAAGTCCTGTATCCCGTACAGTTTTGCCAGTGAAACGAGCATTTTCTGCCACCCGCCCTGCATTCCGAGCGCAGCCTCGTTCGAACTGAGCAACAAGTCTTCGGAAAGCGGGGAGCTGAACTTTTTTGCAGTAAGGATAATAGCCTGGTCAATCGGCAGATCAAGCGCTTTCTCAAGCAGGATTACAAAACGTGGCAGATCATCCTGAATTACCAGAAGCCTGCTTTTCGCCTCGGCTTCCACTTTGTAAGACGGATAGATATACAGTATAAAAAAAATACCTGCCGTGACCGCCAGTCCGCAGGCGGAAGCAACAACGCTTGCGGATGCAAGAAGAGCGGAAAGCGCAATGCCTGGCAGCAGGAGAACCATTCCAGCGAGTCTCAAAGCAACCGTCTTTTTCGTGTCAGTTTTTTTATGTATGACGCGGCAGTTTTTTTCATACTTTGCCACATCAAGCCCGAACATAACCCCATGTGGCGGCCTTTTAATAACAGCATCGTACATAGTTTCTGAGAAGCCCTTAAACAGCCAGTCATCTCCGCCAGACTGCCCGGTAAGAACATTCCCTTTTTCCTGTCGGCTGTTATAAAAAGCTGCCGCCGCCAGCATGATGATAAAAAACACGGTCATGCCGGAGATAATCGCGAGTGCAAGCACGTCATTGCTCATGGCTCAGCCTCCTCCTGTATAAGCCACTTAGGAATCTCTTGATGATTGCCAGTCCCATTTCTATATATTTGATCCCATGCCTTACCTGGGCGATGTATGTCATCGACCATTTTCCACGGATCTAATTTTCTCTTCTCTTCTACAATGGGATTTATGATATCTTTGTAATAATCACTTATATCAACATTGTACAAAATTCTTATTGGCATTCCGCCATAAGAACTATATTGATTATATACACTCGGCACCACTGGGCCCAATTGCCATGCTTCAAAATCATCTGAGAATGCCTCTGAATCGATTCTCAAAAATGCTCTTTGTATATAATATAAAATTTTTTGCAACTGCAAATTAGAGATTGCATGGCGCTCTCTTATACATTTGCCGATTATATATTTAGATATGTCTAATGCAGAATAGCACATTATACAGCCTCATTTCTGTTCTCTTTCAGAGGAACTGATTTTTTGACAGCGATGGAAGCCGATGTCTTCAGTTTTTTCTCTTTCAGCATTCCCCGGACAATAACAGCACCAATAACAGGCATCGCCACAAGTACAAAGAACATTGCCGTGTTAGATGGCCCTGAGAAGTAAAAATTTACGCTGTCCGGCATCATCACAAACATAAGGACGATGATCGCAGCCGGAATAATAGCAGCCGCGCCTGAAAGAAGCCTTGATTCTACCATCATTGCCTTGCGTTTTTTTCTGTACAGCATACGGTCTTCAATATTTTTCTGGATCTGTCTTATACCCTGGCCTTCGTCTTTCCCGATTTCAAGCATAATGCTGACAGCAGTTGCAACGTCATATACATCTTCATTCTGTGTTCTTGCAGCATATGCGTAAAAAGCGTCCGGGATCGGCATCCCCAGCTTTATATCAGACGACAGCCTCATAAAATCGTCACGTACCTGGCGATTTACCAGCTCACTTTTTATCACGGCGTCTATTGCCTGCCCAAACGTAAGTCCTGCTGTCAGAGATGCTGCCATCTGGTTTAATGCTGCTGAAAACCGTTCGGAATACTCCCCGTCTTCACGGCCCTTTGCCATTCGTATAAAAAAGTCAGGTGCAAAAAATCCAATACCCGCCGCAAGTATGGCAAGCCCCGGAGATGACGGCATAAACAGGTAAACCGAGAAAGCCAAAACAGCAGGTATTGCCAGTATCATCGCAAAATACTGCTGAAGCGTCACCCCCGTTCCGCTCCTTAAAAGTTCCTCCGCCTTCTTCTCTGTGAAGCGGTCCAGCGGAGTCTTTTCTGACTCCGTCAAAACGTTTTTCTTATCAAGTCTTTTTATCAGGAGCGCTGCCATCGCAGAAAGCGACGCTGCAAAAATAAGGATGTATATGTAAGCAAATTCCAATGGTATCCCTCCTCAGGTTTCAGGTCCGCCGGTTTTAGGCAGTTCTGTGAACGTATCTGGCAGCGTCACCTTTCTGTCTCTGAACTTGTCCAGGATGTATTTGGGAAGTTTGTGCGTGCATTTAAAATTTCCAGTCTGCCTGTTATACACATAGACATCGCAGAGATTTACCCGTTTTCCTTGCGTAAGTCCGTCAACAGCAACTATTCTTGACACGATTCTTTTCCCATTTGGCAGGCGCTCCAGCTGAATGATGATGTTTACAGCTTCAGCAATCTGCATAGCTCTGGATTCTTCTGAAAAATTGGATGCTCCGTCCATACTCATCATGATCGGAATACGGACATCAACAAGATTTCTCGGGCTGTTTGCGTGCGCTGTTGTCATTGATCCTTCATGTCCGGTAGATGCTGCATTTAAAAATTGTATGATTGCCTCATCTCTTGTCTCGCCGACCACAATTCTGTCGGGGCGCATTCTAAGGGCAGCTTTGACTAAAGAGGCAATGGTAACAGGCATCATATTGTCGTTGTTGGCCTGCCGTGTTTCAAGGGATCTGACGTTTCTCTGTTTGAGCTGGAGCTCAAGCGTATCTTCGATTGTGATAATAAGCTCATTTTCAGGCAGAAAAGTCGAAAGTGCATTCAGCATGGTTGTTTTGCCTGTGCCCGTTCCTCCGGAGACGAAGATAGAGAGCCTTGCCTCGACACACGCCTTGAGAAACAGCATTCCTTCAAGTGATATAGACCCAAGCCTTACATATGCTTCCGGCGTCATCTTTTCATTCTGGAACTTTCGAATGCACAGCGTGGAGCCATGCGGCGAAACGGGCGGGATTGTCGCACACACACGAGAGCCGTCAGAAAGCCTTGCGTCAACAATCGGGGTGCTGAGGTTTACCTGCCGTCCAATCGGCTGCAGAATCCTGTTAATGACATTGCGCAGGTTTTCCTCGCTCATAAACGCTTCTTTCACAGCGATGACCTTTCCTTCTTTCTCAATGCAGATGTTGTCATACCTTTGTACGACGACCTCTGTCACCGCCGGATCTTCCATAAACGGCTGAATCGGTCCAAGCCCTATGATGTTCGCTATTGCATACTTTTCAATTACCTTTTTCTGCTCATATCCAACATCAAGATTCTTTGACTTTTCCCGTATTGCTTTCTCAATCTTGGCGTCAAGCGCTTTTCTGTCCGTTTTTGGGTCGGTGATTTCTTTCCTGAACTCATCAGATATCGCCCTGATAAACCCATCTACAATCTCTTTTTCGTTTTGTGTTACGCGTACGAGAGAGTTTTCAACCTTTTTGTCTATCCTTGACTTTTCTTCTTTGTTAGCCTGAAGCCTTTCCTGAAGCAGTGACCCCATGGTTGACACCCCCTTTAACCAGATTTTTTCCTGAACAGCTTCGCAAAAATTCCCTGTTTTTTCTTCGGTTCTGCAAGCACTGTCTCCTCTTCCCTCGTCCCGTTTACATAGCTGACGATCCTCTTGAGCTGCCTGACAAAATCGCTGTCCGGCGATGTAAGAGCAAGCGGTTCGCTATTATTTGCAGCCTTAATAACATCGGGTATGAAATCTATCTTTCCAATGCATTCATAGTCAAATGCGTCAATAATATTCTCAACAGTAATATCTGTATTCTTAGATGGCATGATCCGGTTGATAACCAGCTTTACCTTATCAGGGCTTACATCGTACTGCGCCTCCTGCATGACTTTGATAAACCTGTCATCGCATTTGACTGTATTGAAATTCTGATCTGCAAGCATGATTACGATATCCGCGAAATCGACTGCTATAATGACAGAGTCTCTGGTATTGTTCCCCGTATCAATCACGATATAGTCAAACCCGCCATTGTCCCTGATGTTTCTAAGCACCGCCATCATTGCTTCTGCGGTAACAGTCTGGCTGTCATCGTTTGTCGCGGGAGCGGGCAGAAAGTACATACCGCTGCGCGGATCTACCGCAAGGTACGATTCCACCTGTTCTCTTGTAAACTCAAGACTTTCCGAGCTTTTCCCGCTTCCAACCATCTGGTCTATATCTTCTGTCCATGCCGTCAGGCTTTTCTGCGTCCTGACTTTCCGGCTCAACGTGCCGCGTACGTCCCCGAAGTCAATGTTGAAGTCTACAAGACAGACCCTTAGCTGTCTGTTTCCATCTGTCGTAAGGGCAAGGAATTCTGACAGCTCAACGGCTATCGTGGTTTTTCCTACGCCGCCCTTTGCGGAATATACCGTTACAACTTTTGTACCAGGCTTTGAAACAGCTTTGTCCTTTGCAATTTCTCTGTCAAGAAGGTCTTCCTGCTCTTCTTTCTTAACTCCTTCATTCCAGGTGTCTTTGTCTGTATCATTTCCTTTACTTTCATCAAAAGCAGGTTCTTCATCATGGTCCCGTTCTTCTTCAGGGCTTACGTCTGCGCCAAATGCAGAGACAACCTCCAGACCACTATCATTTCCAGGGGAAAGCATACTGATATCAAGATTTTTGTCTTCCTGCTTTTTTATAGGCTGCTTTGTCTGAGTCTCAGGATTATGCGTATTATCAGACGCGCCATCTGTATTTTCAGCGTTTGCCTGGCTTGAATCTTTCCTGATCTGATCCCTTTGAATAGTGTTTGTTCCTGCATCTGTGTATTGGGGCTCTCCTTTTGTGTTTTCGATCTGAGGCTTTTTTGCAGGCGCATCGTTTTCTAATAGCTTTGGCTCGGAGTTTTCAATCGCCTCGAATACATCTTCAGGCTCTTCTGTAATTCCATATGTCGGAATTTTCAGCGACCGCGCAAAGTCAAGCCCGCTTTGATCAGAGCAGTACATGGCAAGCTTTGCGCCGTAATCTGCCGATGTATCGAACTTTCTGTCTTCAATCACCCGCTGACTGATGACAATCAGGTTGATTCTTTTGTTTTTTACCGTTTCAGCTACGTCGTTTACGCTGTCCAGCGTTGTATATCTGTTTCCTGTACCACGGGACAGCGTTGCGAACCTGATATTGTCCGCAAACCCCGGTTTCGTATCGATAATAAGTATGTTCATGTATTTTTTTGCAGCCAGGTTTATGGCTGCGCTCCTCCTTTCCAGATTGAGAAGATTGCTGGCAGTCCTTGTTTTCCTCTTATATATTGTGCGATTTTGTCGCGCTCCGATTTTGCGCCAGTAGCCGAAAAAGCAGGGCAGGCGATCTGCCTGCCCCTCTTTGGGTTAGTTTCCTATTTCTATATCGTTGGCCCCACTGGTTTCAGGCGCAGCCATCTCACTTTGGCTGCTCTCGGCCTTGATCTCAGAAGTCTGAGTTTCTGCAGTGTTTTCCGGGGATGCTGTTTCTGATTGTGGCGCTTGTGGAGTTTCCGTCTCATCGCTTATAACATTCGATCCTGAAATTTCAGTTTCTGTTTCATCTCCGTTTATGGAATTTATAAGCGCTCTATAATCATCTGCACTGTCCATGTTGTAGATCTGTCCGTCCGCCGAGTATGTCATCTTGTCCTTATCTTCGATTTCCTGATAGCTTGATCCGTCTATAATTCCAAGGTAAATTGATCCGTAGTTTTCGGCATATACGACTTTCAGTGCTTCTTCCGGTTTAAGCTCCAGTGAAACACTTGTCAGTTCGCCTTCTGATCTGTATACCGCAAGTACCTTTACGCGCTGAAGCAGCAGGCTGACAGACTGGTTTCCCTGGCTGCCTTCCGCATAATACAGATTTACAACAGCTCCTGACTGGAGATCAGATGTAACGCCTGAAATGTTATTAACCGGGATTGATATAGCAACTGATTGTGGGTTCATTGCCATCTCGATAGAGCTTCCGCCTATTTTTGAAAGCATCGAGGGAGTAAGCGGCATACCCTTAGATACATTCATTTTAAGGGTATCCCCAGATGTGACTACTTTTGAGAAATTTTCTCCTGTTACAAACTGGTCATTTATGCTTCCTCCAGCAGACCCGACAAACACTTTGCTGTCAACCTGAACAGGCGTCAGGATTTCACGTGTTACAGGTTCACCTGACTGGTAATCATTGTTAAATACATAGATAGTCCCACGGGCTGGATTCAGGTATGTGTAGACAGCAAAACTTACGACAACAGCCGCAATAATGGCGATCGCTGTAAATATCCCTATAATCCTGTTCTTCTTCATCACTTTTGCTGCGGCACTCCCTGCCGCACCTCCTTCCTTTTTCAGAAAAAATATGCAGGAAAGAAGATTTCTTCCTCCTGCATATATGATGGTATTTTGTGTGATGCCAAAAATGGCATTATTTGTTTGGCCACAACTTGCTCAGGCTTTTATCATATTTTTCATTATATTTATCTGATTTCGCATCATACGCTGCCTCGGCAGATGTTTTACCGCCTGAGTACAGCGACTTTACGCTTGCCGCTTTCCCGTTGTATTTATTCTTTAATGCTGCTTTATTAGATGCAATGTTTTTTGAAACAATAGATTTTGATGCATTTAGTCTTGATGCAGTCGTCTTGTTCGAGTCAAGACTGTATTTTTTCGGTCCTTTTGCCGCAGCTTTAAATATTTTTGAGACTTCAAGCTTACTGTTTGCCGTCTTATACCCTGATGAGCTTTTAAACTTTGAGAACACTTTGTCTGTATTTGAAGCGCCCGCTTTTAGCATTGTATCCGCGTTAAAACCGGATGGGATCTTGTAGTTCTTTGCTTCAAGGCTTTCAGATATATTTCCCCATTTATT